>Ga0308409_1000202_pt1 | contig 35033 bp, 27 predicted proteins | sample HotsprSampleMSe4_FD_203469 | JGI IMG/M metagenome (GOLD analysis project Ga0308409, IMG submission 203469) | Hot spring phototrophic mat microbial communities from Mushroom Spring, Yellowstone National Park, Wyoming, United States - 20060912_MSe4 ... | reverse complement strand
CGACGCGCTGCGACCAGCGCGTCGGGAACGACCGGCGGCTGGTCTTTCACCATCTCCAGGCGGTCGGCGAGCTGCCTGATGTATTCCAGCTCAAGCTGATTGAACCAGCCGCGGCTGATGCCATCCGCTCCTCTATCAACATCTTTCTTGACTGCCTGCTCAGCGCTGCGCACGATCGCCAGCGCCTCTACGGGCGTGATGTCGCCGCTAGTGATCCCCAGCGCCTCTTGAGCGCGCTGCAGCGCGACATCGGGCTGACCAATGGCCATGTCGCGGGCATAGCGCGCAGCCACATAAGCGACATACACATCGCGGTAATCGGGACGCTCGCCATTGGGGTCGAAACGCAGGTAGCGCGGAGAAGCATCGCGCAGGATCATGTCCGCCGGCATCCAGACAAAGACCAGATAAGCGGCGGCGCCCAGGCCGATCAAGAAGCCAACGACGATCGCAAGGGTCAGGGTCGACCACCGTCCCCGCCCAGGGAGCGCACTCATAATCCGCGATTCTACATTCGGGTCAGCGCTTGACAAGGACGACGCGCTCTGCTATACTTCGCGCCCGTTGGAAAAGTGAATATCGCCTGATCGCGCACTCTTATCCAGAGAGGCGGAGGGACCGGCCCTAAGAAGCCTCGGCAACCATCAAGCAGTGCGCTCTGAATCCTCGCAGCGCGCGTGAGGCGAGAGGTTCAGCAGCACGAGTTGATACGGTGCCAATTCCGGCAGCGCAAGGCTGGAAGATGAGAGCTGGCGCAGAGTGGTGTACAACGCTCAGTGCCCTCTTGTCGGAAAGCGCAAGAGGGCGATTGCTTTTCCAAGGCTGGTGCGCGCTGCGCATGGCGCGCGCCCGCCCAATACCTTGAACCATGCGCCAACCGAATCTCAGCTAAGGAGAAGTCACATCCATGTCCGAGCGTCAATTTCACTTCGATACTCAGGTCCTGCACGCAGGAACCCAGCCCGACCCAGCGACTAACGCGCGGGCCGTGCCGATCTACCAAACCACGTCCTACCAGTTCCGCGACACGACGCACGCGGCCGACCTCTTTGGCCTGCGGGAATTCGGCAACATCTACACACGGATCATGAATCCCACCAACGACGTCGTGGAACAGCGCCTGGCCGCTCTCGAAGGGGGAGTAGGGGCGCTGGTGACATCGTCCGGCCAAGCGGCGGAGACGTTCGCAATCCTCAACCTGGCTCAAGCAGGCGATCACATCGTCAGCTCGGCCTCGCTCTACGGCGGCACCTACAACCTATTCCACTACACGCTGCCCAAGCTGGGCATCGAGGTGACCTTCGTAGATCCAAGCGACCCGGAGAACTTTCGCCGCGCCATTCGCCCAACCACCAAGGCGATCTACGGCGAGTCGGTCGGCAACCCTAAGCTGGACATCTTCCCGTTTGAGGAGGTCGCAGCGATCGCGCGCGCGCACAGCTTGCCGCTGATTATTGACAACACAACCCCCACACCCTACCTGTTGCGGCCAATCGAGTGGGGCGCCGACATCGTGGTGCATTCGACGACCAAATACATCGGCGGTCATGGCTTGAGCATCGGCGGCGCCATCGTAGACGCGGGCAAGTTCGACTGGGCCAACAGCCCACGCCATCGCGCCTACTTCAATACACCCGACCCCAGCTACCATGGGCTGGTCTACGCGCAGCTCGGGCGAGCCGCCTATATCCTCAAGGCGCGCCTAACGCTGCTGCGCGACATCGGCGCCTCGCAAAGCCCGTTCAACTCCTTCCTGAACATCATCGGCTTAGAGACGCTGCATGTGCGCATGGAGCGCCATATCCACAACGCCAACATCATCGCTGAGTGGCTCTCCAAACATCCCCACGTGGCGTGGGTCATTCACCCCAGCCTGCCGAGCCATCCTCAATACGAGAAGATCAAGCGCATGGCGCCGAAGGGTCTGACGGCGCTGATTGGCTTCGGCATCAAGGGCGGGCGCGAGGCCGGCCGACAATTTATCGATCACCTTAAGCTCTTCTCGCACGTGGCTAACATCGGCGATGCCAAGTCGCTGGCCATCCACCCTGCCACGACGACACACTCTCAGCTCACGCCAGAAGAGCAACGCGCTACTGGCGTCACCGATGACTTCATCCGCCTGAGCATCGGTTTGGAGGACGTGCGCGATCTGATCTGGGACCTCGACCAAGCGCTCGAGGCAGCCGTTGCTGTGGTGAGCAACGGCCACCGCGTGAGCGCTTAGAGCGTAGGAGAGGCCGCTGGCCGTAGCTTGTCCGGCGGCCTCCAATAAAAACTTTGCAATGCTTGTTCAAACCCAATACTTTCATTACGAAGGTGAGATCAAGCTGCAGAGCGGCGCGGCGCTTGGGCCGCTCACGATTGCCTACGAAACATACGGTCAACTCAACGCCGACCGCAGCAACGCCATTCTGATTTGCCATGCCTGGAGCGGCGACGCTCACGTGGCCGGCCGGCATTCGCCTGACGACCCAAAGCCCGGCTGGTGGGACGACGCGGTCGGGCCGGGCAAGGCGTTCGACACTGACCGCTACTTCATCGTTTGCTCCAACGTCATCGGCGGGTGCGGCGGCAGTACCGGGCCGTCCTCGATCAATCCTAAAACCGGCCGGCCCTATGGCTTGAGCTTTCCGATTATCACTATCGCTGACATGGTGGAAGCCCAGCGCCTGTTGACCGATCACCTGGGCATCCCGCAGTGGTTGAGCGTAGCCGGCGGCAGCATGGGTGGCATGCAGGCGCTGCAGTGGACGGTCTCTTATCCAAATCGCGTTAAGAGCGCCATTGTGCTGGCAGCCACTGCCCGCCTCTCTCCGCAGACCATCGCCTTGAACGCAGTGCCGCGCCAGGCGATTTACGCAGACCCTAACTGGAACAATGGCGATTATTACGGCAAGACGCCACCCAACGCCGGCTTGGCTGTCGCGCGCATGATCGGCCACATCACCTTCCTCAGCGATGCTTCAATGCGCGAGAAGTTCGGTCGCCGGCTGAGCAACGGCAAGAACGGCTACGCCTGGCGCTTCGACCCGGAGTTCGAGGTAGAACGCTACCTGAGCTACCGCGGCCAATCGTTCACCAAGCGTTTCGACGCCAATTCCTTCATCTACCTGAGCAAGGCGATGGACTACTTCGACCTTTCCTACGGCCTGCCCTCGCTTGCTGATGCCTTCCGCCACGTGACAGCTAAATTCCTGGTCGTTAGCTACACCTCGGACTGGCTATATCCCTCGTGGCAGTCAAAGGAATTAGTGCGCGCTCTGCTGCAGAATCACATTGACGTGACGTATGTTGAGATCGAGAGCGACTACGGACATGATGCGTTTCTGCTGGAAGTTGATAAACTAGCAGCGCTAACGCGCGACTTCCTAAAGCACGTCGAGAACAGCCCGCTAGGAGGGCACAGAGGATCAGGTGATCAGGAGCAAGCTGCCGAGGCCCTGATGGCCCTAAAATGACAGCTAGTTCCAAAAGGAGGTCATAACAGCAATGTGTGTTCCTAAGTGTCAACAAAAGCTCGCAGAAACCTTTGATCGTCGCAGCTTCCTAAAGGCTGCTGGCAGCGCAGCGGCAGTTGCCTCGGCTGCCTTCCTCGCCACGCCGGTGAACGCCAAAGAGGAGCGCTTCCGTCCTTTGGAATTGCGGGTGCGGCAGGTCATCGATCTGACCCATCCGCTAACGCCAGACTTCCCCACATTTGGCGGCCAGCGACAATTGACGGTGAAGAACGTCTTCACGCTCAAGAAGGACGGCTATAACCTCAACGAGTGGCAGATCAACGAGCACACTGGCACCCACATGGATGCCCCTTTCCACTTCTCCGACAAGGACACTGCCGACCTGATCCCACCAGAGAACCTAGTTGGACCATTGGTCGTAGTGGACATCCGCGACAAAGCAGCCAAGGATCCCGACGCGCTCCTGACCGAGGCAGACCTGCGCCGCTGGGAGCGCCGCTACGGACGCATCCCCTTCGGGGCGATCGTAGCGATGTATAGCGGCTGGGATGAGTTCGTCAAGACGCCCAAGTTCCGCAACGCCGACGAGAAGAACGTGATGCACTTCCCCGGCTTCAGCCTGGACGCTGTGGAGTGGCTGTTGGCCAACCGCCAAGTCAAGGGCATCATGGTGGATACCCTCAGCTTGGACCATGGCCCGTCCGAGGACTTCGCAGTCCACTTTAAGTGGCTGCCCAGCAACCGTTGGGGCATCGAGTGCACCGCTAACCTCGGCAAGCTGCCGGCGCGCGGTGCGGTCGTGGTTGTGGGCGGACCGAAAGTTGCTGGCGCTACGGGTGGCCCCAGCCGCTGCTTCGCGCTGCTGTAGCCCACTCGCGCCAATCCACAAGTCGCTGCGAAGCCCCGCCGCTTCGCAGCAGGCACTCTCTATGGCGCACAATGGCTCGCGCCCTGACCTAGAGGCAATTGCTGCGCTCATCCCCAGCGGCGCGCGCGTGCTGGACCTGGGCTGCGGCGACGGCACGCTTCTGGCGCAGTTGGTCGCGCAGAAACAGGTTTGGGCGCGCGGCGTGGAGCTGAGCGAAGCCAACGTGCGCGCGTGCATTGCGCGCGGCCTGTCCGTGCGTCAGGGCAACATCGAAGAGGGCCTGGCCGACTTCCCCGACGACGCCTTCGACTACGTCATCCTCAGCCAGACCCTAGCCTATCTAGATCAGCCAATGCCGGTCGTGCGCGAGATGCTGCGCGTGGGCCGGCGGGCGATCATCTCGTTCGAGAACGCCGGCTACTGGCGCGTGCGCTGGCGGATGCTCATCGGCCAGGGCGTCGGTGAAGACCTGTGCTCTGGCGAGGCGCGCACCCGCGCGATCACGCTCGGCCAGTTTGTCACCTTCGCACAGTGCGTCGGCGCGCAGATCGAGGCTGTTCGTTTGCTCAGCGGCCATCGCGTCATGCGCGCCTGGCCTACATGGCTGACCCACACCGCTGTCTACGTCCTGCGCCGGGCACTAGCGCCTGTGGTATAGTTAACACACAACACGTTAGGAGGCGTGGTGTAGAGGCCTAACACGCTGCCCTGTCAAGGCAGAGAACGCGGGTTCGAATCCCGTCGCTTCCGTAATAGTGTGCCGCGTCCTCTGACGCGGCATTTTGTTTACCTGTCACACAATAGCCAATGAACCGAGCGCAGGCACGCCTCGAGAGCGTCGCGCGCATCACAACGTCATCAGCAACCCTCCTCCAGCCTCTGCCGCTGTTGGCGGCCATCGCGTTATTCCTCGCGTATGCGCTCAGGCAACTGCACCTGCCTGGCTTTTATTACGACGAGGCGCTCGACCTCGTCCCGATGCTGGACCTGCTACAAGGCCGGCAGCCCGAGCTGCTGCGCGGCATCGGCCTTGGGCCTTACCCAATCATGCTGCTGGATTACATGGGCAGCCTGGGGGGATACCTCTCCGTCCCGTTTCTAATCCTGTTCGGTCCGGGCTACGCTGCTGCTCGCATCCAGCCGATCAGCTTCTCCTGCCTCACCATTGTGCTGGCCTGGCTGCTGGCCCGCAGGTGGTTCGGCGCCCGAGTCGCTATGGTGACGGTCTTGCTACTGGCGGTCAACCCTTCGTTTATCTGGTTCAGCCGGCAGGGGATCAGCGTCACCAGCGTGATGACAGTTTTCTCGCTGGGCAGCCTGCTGTTGCTCGACGCGGCGCAGCGACACCTATCGGCAGACCGCACGATCCAGGCCGTGACGATGGCCTTCGTTGCAGGGCTGATGATAGGCCTTGGGCTGTGGGCCAAGCTGCTCTTCTTGCGCTGGGTCGCTGTGTTGGTCGTGATGGGCCTGGTGCTCAGTTGGCCGGTCTACGCCAAGCTCAGAAAATCCGCAAAGCTCTTGGCAGCGGCAGCTTTCGGCGTTGCGCTCGGCGCATTCCCACTCATCTATTACAACATCGTTGGCTGGCTGCGCGACGGACAACCCTGGACCATCGCGCTGCTTGTGCACTCATTCACTCACCCCACCCAACAATTCGGCGTAGATAACACTGCCTTCTTCGATAACCTGCGCAAAGCGATTGACGACGTGCGCGTGTTCGTAGACGGCAGCTATTTCTGGTACAACGGTGTTCCGTTCAGCAACGTCTATGCAGTGCCGACGTTGTTTATGAGCGCAGTAGCCGGCAGCGGCCTGGCCATCCTGCGCGCCAACGCGCCAGAGGCAAGGCGTTTCTTCGCCATCCTCGCTGGTATTGGCACACTCACAGTCCTCGGCGCATTCACCGTGTCAGGCTTGTGGTCCACCCATCAGTTCATCATGCTCCCCTTGCCTCAGCTCGTCGTCGCGTGCGCGGCCGTCTGGCTAGCCGACCAGCTGGCGTCGCTATTGCGACTGGGGGATGCACAGCCGCAGCGCGCGCTCCTCATCGCTGGCCTGGTCAGCCTTTCGCTTGGGCTGCCGTTCAGTCGCGATCTGTGGGTGAATGATCAACACCACGCCACCTTGCTGCGCACCGGCGGCTCAGGGCGGTTCTCCGACGCCGTCTACAAACTCGCAGACTGGCTGGCGGCCAATCAGATTCATCAGCCCATCGCCCTAGACTGGGGCATCGCCAAAAACGTGCGCGTGTTGACCGCCGATCGTGTGCAGCCGGTGGAAGTCTTCGGCTACTCGGCCGAGGCTGACGATACCTTCCGCCAGCGCATCACCGAAGCGTTGGGCGATCCAGGGCGACACTACATCGTGTTATGGGAACGTTTCGCCGTTTATAATCGTCGTCCGGATTTCACCACAATCGCCAACCAGATGGGCCGACAGGTCACAGAGGTCTTTATCGCACACGAGCGAAGCGGCCTGCCCGTCTACGTCGTCTTGCAAGCCAAGTAACATAAACAAAATCGAGCGGAGTAAAGGCATGTCCAGACAAAACGGAAGTGAGAATGGAACAGCTATCGGCAAAGTGATCGCCATTCGCGGCGGCGTCGTTGACGTGCAATTCCCCCCGGAGCATCTGCCCGAGATCTACGACGCGCTTGAAATTGACCGGCCCAATGGCCGGCTGGTTCTAGAGGTGCAACAGCACATTGGGAATGACATAGTGCGCACAGTCGCTATGGATAGCACCGATGGCCTGCGCCGCGGCGAGCTGGTGCGCGCCACGGGCGGGCCAATCCGCGTGCCGGTCGGCGCCGCCACGCTAGGTCGGATCTTCAACGTGTTGGGCGACCCGATCGACGGCAAGCCTGCCCCACAGACTGACCTGCGCTACCCCATCCATCGCCCGCCGCCCTCTTTCGAGGAGCAGAAAGGGTCGGTGGAAATGCTCGAGACCGGCATTAAAGTGATAGACCTAATCGCGCCGTTCACGAAAGGCGGCAAAACCGGCATCTTCGGCGGCGCCGGCGTGGGCAAGACCGTCACCATCCAGGAGTTGATCAACTCGATCGCCAAGTTCCACAACGGCTACTCGGTGTTCGCCGGCGTGGGCGAGCGAACCCGCGAGGGCACGCAGCTCTATAAGGAGATGCACGAGGCAGGCGTGATCGATTCGCTGGTGATGGTCTTTGGCCAGATGAACGAACCTTCGGGCGTGCGCTTGCGCGTGGCCCTCACCGGCCTGACGATGGCGGAGTACTTCCGCGATGAGGGGCGCGACGTGCTGCTGTTCATTGACAATATCTTCCGCTTCGTCATGAGCGGCTCGGAGGTGTCGGCGCTGCTTGGGCGGATGCCCTCCGCGGTGGGCTACCAGCCCACCCTCTCCACCGAGATGGGCCAACTACAGGAGCGCATCACCTCGACGAAGCGCGGTTCGATCACCTCCATGCAGGCGGTATACGTGCCGGCTGACGACTACTCCGACCCCGCGCCTGTGGCCACCTTCGCCCACCTGGACGCAACAGTGACGCTCGAACGCTCAATCGCTGAGAAAGGCATCTACCCAGCCGTGGACCCGCTGGCCAGCACAAGCCGCATCCTTGACCCCAACATCGTTGGGCCTGAGCACTACCGCGTGGCGCGCGAGGTGCAGCGCGTCCTCCAGCGCTACAAGGACCTGCAGGACATCATCGCGATCCTGGGCGTGGACGAGCTGAGCGAGGACGATAAATTGCTCGTCTCCCGCGCCCGCAAGATCGAGCGATTCCTCAGCCAGCCGATGTTCGTCGCCAAGGCGTTCACCGGGCGCGAGGGGCGCTACGTCAAGATCGCTGACACTGTGGATGGCTTCGACCGCATCCTCAAGGGCGAGCTGGACGAAGTGCCGGAGAGCTTCTTCCTGATGAAGGGCAAGATCGACGAGGTGTGGGAAGAATACGAGAAAGCCCGCGCCGAGCAAAAGTAAATGCCATGCCTTTGCATCTAGAGATCGTGACCAGCGAGCGCACCGTCTTTAGCGGTGACGTGGACATGGTGACCATCCCTGGCAGCGAGGGCGTGATGGGGGTGCTGCCCAACCACGCCCCGGTGCTCTCCACGCTGCGGCCTGGCGAATTACGCATCAAGATCGGCCAGGAGGTACAAGAGTTTGCCATTGGCGGAGGATTCGTGGACATCCACGACAACCGCGTGATCATCCTCGCCGACAGCGCGGAGCGCGCCGATGAAATTGACATCGCGCGCGCCGAGGCCGCCCGCGCGCGCGCTGCCGAGCTGTTGAAAAACCCGCCTCCCAATAAGGAAGACCTTTTCAAACTAAAGGCTTCGCTGCGTCGGAACACCGTGCGGATCAACGTCGCCACGCGCCGGCGCACCCACCGCGGCGATTCACATGGCTAGCGCTGCGCTTCGACGATCTGCCGCGCTGGATGAAGCGCGCTGATCCGCACGAGCAATGAGCATCTTTAGAGCTGAAATTGGCGTAGACCTGGGCACGGTCAACGTCCTGATATACGTGCGCGGCAAGGGAATCGTTATCCAGGAACCCTCGGTCGTCGCCATCCTCACCCGCGAAGAGATCGTGGTCGAGGTGGGCGAGGAGGCCCGCCAGATGTACGGGCGTACGCCCGACGAAATTGAGGTCGCCCGCCCGCTGCGCGAGGGCGTGATCGCCGATTACCAGGTCACGCAGAAGATGCTCCAGCACTTTCTGAACCGGGCAAAGGGGTTTAGTCTATTGCCCCCGCGCGTGGTGATCGGCGTGCCCTATGGCGTGACTAGCGTGGAGCGCCGCGCTGTGCGCGAGGCGGCCATAGAAGCCGGCGCCGGCGAGGTGTTCCTAATTCGCGAGCCATTGGCCGCGGCCTTTGGCGCCGGCCTCCCCGTGGATACCGCCACGGGCAACATGGTAGTGGATATTGGCGGCGGCACTGCCGAAGCCGCGGTGGTCTCGATGAACGGCATCGTCGTCGCCAACTCGGTTCGCGTGGGTGGGTTAAAGCTCGACGCAGCGATACAGAACTTCATCCGGCGCAAGTACAACCTCGCAATTGGCGAGCCTACCGCCGAAGAGATCAAGATCAACGTCGGCAGCGCCCTGACGCTCGAGAAGGACGAGGAGATGTTCATGGAGGTCCAAGGGCGCGACCAGGTCACTGGCCTGCCGCGCACTATCGAGATCTCCACCAACGAGATCGTCGAGGCCCTCCAAGAGCCACTGGCACAGATCGCTGCGTGCGTGAAATCGGTCCTGGAGCGCACCCCGCCGGAGCTTGCTTCCGACATTATCGATCGCGGCATGGCGCTGACCGGCGGCACTGCCCTGCTTCGCAAACTGGACGAGTTCCTCACTCGTGAGACGGGCGTGCCAGCCTACGTGGCCGATGCGCCGATCGCCTGCGTAGCGCTGGGCACCGGGCGGGCACTCGAAAACATCGAGATCCTCAAGCGCACGGAGTTCGCCTAGCTTGAGCGCGCATTCGGCTGCCCCGATCGTCCTGGCCTCCGCCTCCACGCGCCGGCGAGACCTGCTCAGCCGCCTTGGCGTTCACTTCCAGGTCTGTCCTGCCGATGTGGACGAATCGCCACGACCAGGCGAAACGGCGCTGAGCACGCAGACGCGCATCACCCGCGACAAAGCCCGCACAGCCCAGGCGAAGCTGGCTGCGGCTGGCTCTGCGCTCGCTGATCAACCCATCATCGCCTGCGACACAACCGTATTGCTGGACGGGGAAATGCTGAACAAGCCGGCCAGCCCAGACGAAGCGCGGGAGATGCTGCGTCGCCTGCGTGGGCGCGTCCATCAGGTGCAATCGGTAATTGTGGTGCGCCACGGCCAAAGCGAGATCGTTGATACGGTGCGCACGCAGGTGCTGATGCGCAATTACAGCGACGAGGAGATCGAAGCCTACATCGCCACCGGCGATCCGTTTGACAAAGCTGGCGCTTATGCCGTGCAGCACCCTCGCTTTCGGCCGGTGGCCGAGATGCGCGGATGTCCGCTCAACGTGGTGGGCTTGGCGCTCTGCCGCTTGCGGGCTTGCCTGACGCAGCTCCCCGATCCTGCGCCGGTATGCCGGTCATTCAGCGGCCGGCCATGCCCCGACTATCCGAATGAGCAGCACGTAATCACCCAGATCGACCCAGCGTTCGGTAGCTAAATATCGCGCGGATCGTCAGTCATCATCACCAAGCGCGGCTGAAAGCGCGCGATGACTTCTACCAAGTCATGCTGGGCAGCGATGACCTCATCAATGCGTTTATAGGCCTGCGGCGCTTCGTCCAAGCCGCCGCCCAGCAGCTTCACGCCGCGCTCGCGCAGATAAGCGTCGCGCATCTTCTTGGTGATGCGCTTGAAGGCCTCGTTTCGGCTCATCTGCCGGCCAGCACCATGCGAAGCACTGTTGAGCGAGGCTGGGTTGCCCTTGCCGCGCACCACATATCCAGCATCCCCCATTGTGCCGGGGATAACGCCCAGCTCGCCTTTGCCCGCCGGTGTTGCACCTTTGCGATGCACGTAAACGCGCCGCCCGTCTGACAATGCCTCTTCCCAGGCGAAGTTGTGATGGTTCTCCACGGTGGCCAACACGTCTAATCCAGCAGCCTTGGCAATTTGGCGATGAATGATGCGGTGATTGGCTGCAGCGAAACGGCCAGCCAGGTTCATCGCCAACCAGTATTCCTCTCCAGGCTCGCTGGACATGTCCAGCCAGGCCAGGTGAGCCAGCTCCTTATCCAACTCAGGGTGCAAGCTGCGCGCCAGCTTGCTGTAATAGTCCGCGATCTGATACCCCACACCGCGACTACCGCTGTGCGAGAGCAAAGCGAGATAAGTGCCTGGCTGGAGGCCGAGTTTTGGGTCAAAGGCCAGCACGTCCAGCTCGCCGAACTCGACGAAGTGATTGCCGCTGCCAGACGTGCCAAGCTGCGGAATGCCTTTGGTCTCCTTCAGATGTCTCAATAGCGGCGTGGCCTGCCAGTCGGGATCGTCCAGTATTGGGTCTTCGCGCGGCGGCTTCCACTCCGCCCCAGCCCCAAAACGGGTCTGCTCGCGCAGGATTCTCTCGAATCGGCTTTGTTGTTGATTAAGCAACTCGGGCGGATCAGCAAAGACGCTCAGCCGCATGCGGCAAGCGATGTCCACCCCGACCGCGTATGGGATGACCGCACCCTCAGTTGCCAACACGCCGCCGATCGGCAGACCGTAGCCCACGTGGGCATCGGGCATCAGCGCGCCGGCGACGCTGACGGGCAGGCGCATCGCGTTGTCCATCTGTGCGCGTGAGCCGGCGTCTATATGCTCTGCGCCAAATACGGCATACGGGAGCGGCTCGGCGCGAATCTCGCTCGATCGCCTCATTTCAAGATGTAGTAGGTGCCCTTCTTCTCGCCGACGCGCATTAAGACCCCCTTCTCCACGAGATCAGCCAGGTCCATCCGCAAGGTTTCAGGGGTCACGTGCGGGCACAACACCTGGAAGTCACGATTGGTGATGCGGCCATGCTCGCGCACGTACTGAAGGGCGCGCGCTTGCCGCTCGTTCACGGTCAGGCCGGCGGGAAGCGCGCCAGCTTCGGGAGCGAATAGGGTGATGTTCTGGGTAATGCGGCGCTCGCGCACGTTGGAGAGGGTCACGGTGAAGCTATAGGACGTGGCGTTGAACTTCGGCGCTGGATGTCCCGCGGCGACCATCTCTTCAATCATTCGGTCAATGCCCAGACCCAGCTCCTCGATATAGCCCCACTGGAACAAACCTTGCACGATGCGCGGATTGCGCGAGAAGTGTTCCTCGATGATGTTATCCAGAGTGATGTAGCCGGCCAGCCCGCCCGGCGAAATCACCTCCAGGCGATCGGCATACTTGCGCACCTCCACCCGCCGGCCGCGCAGGCGGTAATCGCGATGGCACACCGCGTTCACCAGCGCTTCGCGCACAGCGAACTCCGGATACTCCAACACTTCCTGGCGCTCCAGCCCTTTGACGATCGCCCCTACCCTCATCTCTTCCAGGATCACCTGCCAGGCGCGCTCGATCACGCGAGCCAGCGGGCCGTTGATCTCCTCGCGCCGACCGTAGCCGGCACGGCCTTCCTCCGAGCGCGGTTCTACGCCGGGGAACTTGACGAACACCACGCCACTCTGTGGCAGAAAGGCCTGCGGATTCTTGCCGAACAGCAGAATGCCGGCCACTGTGGGGCGACCCTGGGCGTCCAGCGCGCCGATCTCCTGGAGCAGCGCAGCCGCGCCGATTGCGGTGCGCTCGGCCAGCTCTATCTTGCGGCGCGTGCGGGCTTCGCGCTTGGCGATGTATTCGGCGACCACTTCATCGTCAAAATCTTCCAGCGTGGCTGCCGGCACAGCCTCGGCTTCGTAGTCACCCAGCGATTTGCTCTGCGTCAGGTGACGGATTTCCTCGCCGGTCAAGACGCGGTTCTCGCCCGCAGTGCGCACCAATACGCGACCATCCTTCATCGAGTGCAGGTCTATGCTGCGCGGCACGCGCACAATCAGCTTCGGCGCCTGACCGTCGCCGGAACTCTCCAGCGTTGCGAGCACGGGCGGCGAGGTCAAGCCGGCGGCTTGTCGCAAAGCGGATTCGATCTCCTCCGGCGCGGCGCCGAGTGTAGACCGGCCGCGCTCATCGTAACCCAGCACGATCGTGCCCCCGTCGCTGTTGGCAAACGCCACCATCGTCTCCGCCAGCGCTTGTGGGTCGAGCGTCGGCAGGAAAGCCAGCAAGTGAGAAGAGGTGCGTATTCGCTGCGTCATCAACGCGCTTTGCGCGGATTATCCCACTGAGAGGCCAAGAGCGCGACAGGGCGATCGCTAGTCCACGCGCGTCAGGCGCGCGACGCTGGCCACGACATCGCCTTCGCGCAGGGTGATCAGGCGCGATCCGCGCGTGGCGCGGCCGGTCTTGGGGATGTCGCTCACCCGCTGGCGCAGCACCGCCCCGTTCGCGCTGATGATGGTGACTTGATCATCGGGCTGCACAACGCGCGCAGCCACTAACTGGCCGGTGACCTCGATCGCGCCGCTCATTGTGCGCATGCCGCTGCCGCCCCGGCCCTTGGTGCCGTATTCGTCCAGCGAGGTGCACTTGCCATAGCCGTTGGCGGTCACTGTCAAAAGGAAACCGCCCGGTTCAACCACCTCCATGCCGGCGATATAGTCGCCCGGCATCTTAAAGCGCATCGCGCGCACGCCGCTCGCGGCACGTCCCATGCGGCGCACCAAAGTCTCGCTGAAGCGCAGCGCTTGTCCCTGGGCAGTGACCAGCATCAGCTCGCCATTGCCCGGCGTCAGACGCACATAGCTCAGCTCATCCTCGTCCGAAAGGGTCATGCAGAGCAGGCCGTTGCTGCGGATGTTGGCGAAGACGCTCAAATCAACCCGCTTGATCTTGCCCATGCGCGTACACATGGCGACGGTGGGCGCGTAGCTCCCGTTGCTGGGCGGCGCGACCTCGCCGGCTTCATCCAGCACCTGCGCGTCTCCGTCGTTCCCCTCCAGCAAAGCGACGTCGCCGGCATCGTCCTCGCCGCCACCATCAGCGACCTGGCCGTTCCTAGCTTGCTCGAACAGCGCCTTGGGGATGGGCAAGGCAGCAGTCACCTTCTCGCGCTCACCGATGCTGATCAGGTTGGCCAAATAGGTGCCCTTGGCAGCCCGATCGGCCTCTGGGATCTGATGCGCCTTGAGCGCGTAGGCCTTGCCGCGATTGGTGAAGAACAGCACGGTGTCGTGCGTGCGCGCGCTGAAGAGGAAGATCACCTCATCTTCTTCCTTGGTGGTCATCCCGCTCACGCCGCGCCCGCCGCGGCTCTGCGCGCGATAGGCCTCTACCGGCGTGCGCTTGATGTAGCCTTGCTCGGTGAGCGAGATCAGCACGCTTTTATCGGGAATCAGCTCCTCGTCGTCGAAATCCTCGCGCGCATCGGACACGATGCGTGTGCGGCGCGCGTCACCATACTTCTCCGCCAGCTTCAGCGCATCCTCTTTGATCAGCGCCAGCACCTTGACAGGGTTGGCGAGCAAGTCCTCCAGATAGGCAATCGTGCGCAGGCATTCCTGATACTCATCTTCGATTTTCTGGCGCTCCAACGCGGCCAGCCGGCGCAGTTGCATATCCAGGATCGCCTGGGCTTGGAGATCGGTGAGCGAGAGGCGCGCGATCAGCTCCGCCTTTGCCGTCTCCGCGTCCGGCGCATTGCGGATGATGGCGATTACCTGGTCGAGGAAGCTGAGCGCGATGCGCAACCCTTCCAGGATGTGCGCGCGGGCCTTGGTCTTGGCCAGGTCGAACTCACTGCGCCGGCGAATGACCTCGCGGCGATGCTCTATAAAGATAAGGAGGGCGCGCTTGAAGCTCAGCAAGCGGGGCTGGAGGCGCCCCGCCTCATCGCTCACCAATGCCAGCATCTGCACGCCGAAGGTGCTTTGTAGCGCTGTGTATTTGTAAAGCCGGTTGAGCACGCGCGTCGGCTGCGCACCTCGTCGCAGCTCAATCACGACGCGGATGCCGCGCCGGTCACTTTCGTCGCGGATGTCGCTGATCTCCTCGATGCGCCCCTCGCGCACCAGATCAGCGATCCGCTCGATGAGCATCGCTTTGTTCACCTGATACGGCAGCTCAGTGATCACGATCTGATGGCGGCCGGCGCGCATCTCCTCGATGGTGGCCACGCCGCGCACGACCAGCCGACCATGACCGGTGGCATACGCCATTGCGATACCCTCACGGCCAATGATCAAGCCACCAGTGGGAAAGTCCGGCCCGGGCACGACCGCCATCAGGTCTTCTATCGAGATCTCGTCCAGGCGCTCCCAGTTATCTACCAGAAAGGCGACCGCCTGGCACAGCTCAGCGAGGTTGTGCGGCGGGATGTTGGTGGCCATGCCTACCGCGATGCCGGCCGAGCCATTCAGCAGCAGGTTGGGCAACGCCGAGGGCAACACGCGCGGCTCTTGCAGCGTGCCATCGAAGTTGTCCGTCCAATCAACAGTATCCTTGTCCAGGTCGGCCAGTAACTCCTCGGCGATCCGCGACAGGCGCGCCTCGGTATAGCGCATCGCAGCCGGTGGGTCACCATCCACGCTGCCGAAGTTGCCCTGGCCGTCAATGAGCGGATAGCGAATTGAGAAATCTTGCGCCATGCGCGCCAGCGCTTCGTATACGCTGCTGTCGCCGTGGGGGTGATATTTGCCCAGCACGTCGCCCACCACGCGCGCGCTCTTGCGATAGGGCGCTGTGGCGCGCGCGCCGGTGTCGTGCATTACATAGAGTATGCGGCGCTGCACTGGCTTGAGGCCGTCGCGAGCGTCGGGCAGCGCCCGCGAGACGATCACGCTCATGGCGTAATCGAGATAGGCGCTGCGCATCTCGCGATCAATGTCCGTATCGCGCACCCGACCAAGCAGCGAGGCGGACGACTGCCCACCATCGGCGTTCGTTTCTATCGGCGCGTTGACCTTGTCGGAGGTTGTCATAGTTCGGCTTTGTGATCGGCAGGACAGCCCTTGTCCAGAGAGACGCCCTGCGTCATACGCAAAGTGCGGTCGGCGTTTGAGGTTACGCCTTTGATTATACCTTTGTCAATTTACGAAAAACACATCGGGGAGTGTGCACTTGAAGGTGCTGTAAGAAACATGCACCGCCGAGACGCCAAGGGCGCAGAGATGCTTTAGCTTGTCTCTCTGCGCGCGCTGCGCCTCGGCGGTGAGATTGAAGAAACGTGCACCGCGAAGACGCCGAGGGCGCAGAGAGGCTTCAGCTTGTCTCTCCGCGCGCGCTGCGCCTCGGCGGTGAGATTGAAGAAACGTGCACCGCCGAGACGCCAACGTGGTGAAGGCAGTGCTTTCGCCTGAAAGGCTCACTACCCAATTAAGATAGTTGCTTCTGGATAGGCGATTAGGGTCTTGCGACGAGGCGCAGCCAACGCGGCCACAACGGTGAGGGCGCCCAACCGCCCCCAGAACATCATTAGCATGATGATCACCTGGCCGGCTAGGTTGAGCTTGCTCGTCGTCCCTAGCGAAAGCCCACACGTCGCAAAGGCCGAGACGACCTCGAAGATCGCTTCCAAGAAGCCGGCGCTGGGCGTGAAGAGGATGACGAGATACGCCGCTGTGATCACAACAATGAGCGAGACGGTGAGCACAGCGGCTGCCCGGCGCGCGCTCTCCTGGCCAATGGCGCGGCCCAGCACGCGCGCGTTGGGGAACCCGCGCACGTAGCTCCACATTGAGATTAACATAACAATGAAGGTGCCTGTGGTGATGCCGCCGCCCATTGAGGCTGGCGCCGAGCCGATGAACATCAGGCCAATCAGCGCCAGGTGCGCGCCGGGCGAGAACGCATCAAACGCGGGGACAGCGGAGAAGCCGGCCGTGCGCGCCGAGATGACCTGGAACAGCGATACGGCAAATCGCTCGAACGCCGGCATCTCTTGCAACACGCCCTGCGTTAGCGTCTCGGCAATCAGGATCGCTATCGCGCCGCTCGCGTTGAGCCAGGCCACGAACAGCAGCGTCAATTGAGTGTGTAGCGAGAGCGAGCGCGAGCGCGGCCAAGCGATGAGGTCAGCGATCACTGGAATGCCTAGGCCACCGAGGACGATGAGCACAGCGAAGATCAGCAGGGTGACGCCGTCCCTGGGCAAGCCATCTGGAAAGCGGGGCTGGCCAGTGAACAGGTCAAAGCCGGCGTTGCAAAATGCCGAGACAGCGTGAAAGAGCGCGTAGCGCATCGCCTCACCTTCGCTCAGCGGCAGCACCGTTCGCCAATGCAACCAGAGCAGCAGGGCACCGATCAGCTCAACGACGATAACCACCTGCAGGATGCGGCGTGTCAGCGCGATGATCTCCGTCAGGCTCACCAAGCCCAGCGAATCGCGCAGCGCTAGGCGATCTGCCAGCAAGATCTCCCGCCCGATCAGCCGATACACCAGCACAGCCAGCACCATAAATCCCACCCCGCCGATTTGGATGAGCAACATCAGCACAAAGTGACCAAAGGGGGTGAGGTCGCGGCCAGGGGCGATCACGGTGAGTCCAGTGACCGAGAGCGCGGAGACGGCTGTGAACAAGGCTTCGTTCAACTGGAGCGGACGTGCTGCGACGCCGGGCAAGCTGAGGGCGAGCGAACCGACCAACGTCAGCAGGGCCAGACCCAGGACCAGGCGCAGGGATGATGGCACGCGAAACGCATCGCGCTGGGAGCGGACCATGCGCTAGTCCTCTACGCAGCGCTCAATATCAGCCAGCTTGCCGATCACGACCAGCACGTCCTCAGGTTGGGGGACGAAATCGCGCGCTGGGGAGACGATCAGGTGATCACCGCGCTTGACGGCCAATACATGCAAGTTGCGCTTTGGGAAGTCAGAACGGTTGAGGGGCTGATTTGCGATGTGAAGGGGTGTTTTGATCTCCCCAACTGCATAGCCTGGGCCGAGGTCAATCTGCGCGAGCATGCCCGGGATAGTGAGTTCAAGCGCCAAGCGGTAGCCGGCTTCGTACTCCGGCAGCACCACACGATGCGCGCCGACTTTTAATAGGATGTCTCGCTGGCGAAGGTTGGTCGCTTTGCAAATGATATTGGCCACTCCAAGCTCGCGCAGAGCCACGGTCGTCAGCAGATTCGCCTCGAAGTTCGACCCAATAGCGACGATCACTGTGCCAAACGAGGTGATGTCCACCTCGCGCAGCGCGGCCTCATTGGTGGCGTCCAGCACCACAGTTTGTGTCAGCTCGTCGGCAAGATCCTGAACTGGCTCTGGCGAGCGGTCAATGCCAAGCACTGAAGCGCCCCGGCTGACCAGAGTGCGCGCCAAACTAGAGCCGAACCGGCCGAGGCCGATGACCGCGAATTCGTTCTTGTTGCTGCTCGGAGCCGCTTTAGGTAAGCGCATGTAAGCGCGAGCGAAACCGCACAGGCAGCGGCGGCGGCTCGCGTTGTGGATCGAGGTAGTCCAACTTGGAGGCCATCTTGGCTGGCGCGAAACCGAAGACGCGGTGGACGCCGCCGATCTCAGTGGTGCGATTATACGCCAGCGCGTCCATCTCTACTTCGGTTAGCGCGTTCCGGCAGCGCCTGAGGAAGGCGACGACCTGTCGGGTGAGCGCAGTTGGGACGCGCACGATGCGCCGGCGGCGCCGCATTGCCTGCGTGGTGAGCTGGGCAATATCGCTCAGGCTGAGCGCCTGCGGGCCGCCAATCGGCACCACTTGGCGAAACGTCGCGCGCGTGTTCAAACATCGCTCAACGCAGGCAGCGACATCGCCCACCCAAATCGGCTGTAGCTTGGTCGCGCCGCTGTGAGGCAGCGGCATGACGAACGGGAAGTCATTTGCGATGCCGGCCAGCCACGACGTCAACCAGTCGCCCTCCCCATAGACGACGGCCGACTTCAGCACGGTGAAGTTCAGACCGCTGGCGCGCACGATCTCCTCGGCCCTGCCCAAGCTGCGCTGCAGCGGATAGGGAGACCGCGATTCCGCGCCCAAGCAGCCCACCACGATCAAGCGTTTGATGTTCGCGCGCTTCATCGCCGCGATCACCTTCTGCGTACCTGCGACGTTGACCTCTTCAAACGTTTCCTCTTTGCTCTCGCGGCGGATGTAGGCCAGGTGCACAACGGTGTCACATTCGCCGCCGTCGGTGATCGCTTCGTAGATCGAATCCTCGTTGCGCACGTCCCCGCCGGTAATTACCACCCGGCGCGGGCACAAATGCTCGCGCCCCCAGTGAAACAAACACTTCACTTGATGTCCTGAGGAGACCAGCCGCTCCACGACAGCACGGCCGATGCACCCTGTTGCGCCTGTGACGAGTATCATGATGTTACGTTAACGTCAGTATGGCGAGCAGGAAGAGCACTTGCACGGCGACGCTGCCGCCCCACAGCATGTAAGCAGCAAGCGGCGCAGGCGTTTGCCCTTCCTGAACGTTATCTTCTGTAGAATTATATATTACAAAACCAGAAACTGTACTAATGAGCAGCATGGCGAGTCCGAAGGAGACGGGCGTAAATAACTGTTGCTTATTCCCTACTCGGTCGGGCAGTCCGCTGGCGTCGAAGTGTAGGGGGATCTGCGCCGGCAGGTTGGGATAACGCGCCAGGGCTATTGCAAACACGATCAGATTCAGCGCCCACCCCAACGCCAGCAAGACCTGAGCCAATTTATCGCGCCAGATTCGCCATCGGGTGAAGCTGGGCAGCGTCCTGCTCGGCGCAACCAATCGGGTCGGCCCCATCTCCAGGCGCGTTTGCAGTGCTTCCAAGAAGCCCTCCAGGTCGTTCGGCGAGAGCAGGTAACTGCGCCTTGGGGTGACGATCAGCAGTTGGCGTTCTGGCGGCTCGGTGGCATAGGCGCGCACGCTGCCGAGCGTCGCGTGCCGGCCTTCGCCGAACCAGCAGCCAGGCAGCGGCAAACGCCACAGTCGCAACTCACTGGCGATCTCGCTGCCTTCTGCAACCTCGCGGATGTCAGCAGTCGGCACAACCTCGACGATAGTCCCCCATCGGACGACCAGAGCATTCCTATCCAGCGAATAACTCACGTCTCGCAACTGATACGTCTGATAGCCCAGCCACGCTGCGATCACCAGCAAGCCGAGCGCGCCCAGGACGAAGAATAAGGTCAACAACGAGAGTGGGGACAGGAAGATCGCGGCAGTCGCGGCAACAGCGAGGATTGACACCAGCACAGTGGCTATGAAGCTGCTCGTGAAGGCCAACCGAGCGTCCGCTGGAAAGACGTTCATCGCGCAAACAAAAGCCAAGTATATCTAGAGCGGACTGCCCAACGCTGCGCCTAATCACCCAGCAACTCATCCACGAAGGCTTGGGCGTCAAACACCTCCAGGTCGTCGATCTTCTCGCCAGTGCCAAGGTAGCGGATAGGAATGCCCAACTCGCCGGCGATGGCGAAAGCCACCCCACCTTTTGGCGTGCCGTCCAGCTTAGTGAGGATCACGCCGGTGACGCCCACGGCCTCGGCAAATCCCCTGGCCTGGTTGATGGCATTCTGACCGTTGGTGGCATCGATGACCAGCAGCGTTTGATGCGGCGCTTCGTGGACCGCGCGCCGCAACACATCGCGCACCTTCTCTAGCTCCCGCATGAGGTTGTGCTTGGTATGCAGACGGCCGGCAGTGTCCACAATCAGGAGGTCGCATTTACGAGCAAAAGCGGCTTGAACCGCGTCGAAGGCCACCGCACCCGGATCGCTGTTGGGCGCGCCGGCGATGACGGGAATGCCGATGCGCTCACCCCAGATTTGTAGCTGATCGATCGCTGCTGCGCGGAAGGTATCGCAAGCAGCCAGCAACACCTTGCGCCCCTGGGCCTGATAGCGCTTGCCAAGCTTAGCGATGCTCGTGGTTTTGCCACTGCCATTAACGCCAACAACCAGAATTACTTCTAGCAAGCGTGCTCGATCGTGTTCCGAAGCGCTGCCCAATAGCAACAGTCGGTGCAGCTCTTCCTTTAGCGCATTGCGCAATGCATCGGCCCGCACAATGCCCTGCGCTTTCGCGCGCTGCCTCAGGGCGCTGAGCAGCTTGACCGTGGTCGCAGCGCCGACGTCGGCTTGCAACAGGAGCGCCTCGAGTTCGTCCCACGTGTCGTTGGTGATGTCCGTCTGGCCAAGCAGGGCTTGCACCTTGCCAAAAATGCTGCTGCGGGTGCGCGCCAGGGTCTCACGGAGCGATGCCATCGTTGTAAGAACCAGCATAGCACGTTCGATCGGCCAGATGCCCTATAGGTGCGTTCACCCACAGAGGCATCTTCCACAGGCTATGCTGCCAGCGAAGGCTAATCTATAGAGGGTAGGCGACGGCAGTGCCGTCACCCACCCAAGGTTTTGCCCCTGGCTGTGAATGCACACTGCCCTATTCCGCTTGTCGCATAGACGTTAGAATGTCGTATGGGATGCGTCTCGCTATTGCGTTCCTCGCTGCGCTCGCGCTGACATTGGCTATCGAAAAGGTCATCTCAGCTCAGCCAGCCGCGCCTATAGCCCGCATCGTCACACCTGTGCGCGAGCAGACGCTGCGCGGCAGCGTCACCATCCAGGGTAGCGCCAGCGCGCCAGCCTTTGCGCGCTATGAGCTGGCCTACGCTGCCGAGCCTGATCTGGCGAGTTGGGTTGTGATCGGCGGCGGCGTTCAGCCGGTAGAGGCCGGCTTTCTGGGCGTGTGGAACACCCGCGCGCTCCCCGACGGGCAATATGCGCTTCGCCTGCAGGTCTTTGGACTGGATGGCAGCATCAGCGAGGCGTTAGTACGCAACCTCACGTTGATCAACGCCCAAGCAGCCAACGCACCCCCGCCGGCAGCGACTACGCCGCCCTCGACCAGCAGCGTGACAGCCGAGATACAAACTGCGCGCGATCTACTCAACGTGATCATCGCCACTGTCGAGCGCATCCCTTCGGCCTTCCTGAACGGCGCACGCCTGGCGATGATAGCCCTGCTCGCCTTCGGCGGCTACCTGCTGCTCAAGCGCGTTGCACAATTCGTAGCGCGCCGCTACACCCAGCGGCCAATTGACTACGGTCAATAATGAAAGGGCACATGCATCGCCCTGCTTCTTTATGGAAGAGCGCTACCGCATCATCGTCGGCCTGGGCAATCCCGGCAAGGAATACGCCAACAACCGGCACAACGTCGGCTTCATGATTGCTGACCAGTTGGCCGCTCGGCACAACCTGAAGTTCAGCCGGATGATGAACAAATCCATCGTTGCGCTGGGGGAGATCGCAGGCTATAAGGTAATCCTCGCCAAGCCACAGACGTTCATGAACCTGAGCGGCGAATCTGTTGGTCCAATCGTCAAGTTCTATAAAGCCGACCTCAGCCATCTGCTGGTGATATATGACGAGCTGGATTTGCCGCTCGGCCAGTTGCGCATGCGGCCCAAGGGCAGCGCCGGCGGGCACAATGGCATGAAGTCCATCATCGCTCGGCTGGGTAGTGATGGTTTCCCGCGCCTGCGGATCGGGATAGGCCGGCCGCCTGGTCAGCGCGATCCCAGGGACTATGTGCTCGAGGATTTCACCAGCAGCGAGCTGGCCATACTAGAGCCAGTGTTCGCGCGGGCTATCGAGGGCGTCCAGCGCTGGCTGACCGAAGGGATCGACAGCGCGATGAACTTCATCAACCAGCCTAACAGCAGGGGCGAAACGTAAGGGTTGGGGTGCGTTCACCAATAGGGGCATCTTCGCACAAGCGATGCTGCCAGCGAAGGCAAATCTTCTGTAGAGGTTGGGCGACGGCACTGCCGTCGCCAACCCGAGCTTTTGCCCTTAGCTGTGAATGCACCCAAGGGTTGCGCACGCGCGAAATTGCGGGATAATTCGCCCGTGTCCGCGATGACCCCTCTCACACACAGCACTTTCCCAGCAACAGGAGAAGACAGAGATGAACAGGAACGACAAAAGTTTTAAGGCGTTGGCAGCGTTCACGCTGCTTGGTGTCATAGCGAGCGCATGCGCTGCGCCCCAGAGTCAACCAGCTCCTAGCGAGCCAACTGCCGCCCCACAGCAGCCGGCTCCCAGCGAGCCAACTGCCGCCCCGCCTGCTGCGGAGCCATTCATCTTCGGCATGGTCATCGTTGGGCCAGTGAACGACAAGGGCTGGAATGAGGCCCACTTCAAGGGCGCTCAGTATGTTGTGGAGAAGCTACCCAACGTCAAATTCGAGTATGTGGACAAGGTCAATCCTGCTGACCGGCCCAACGTCAAGGGGTCACAGGTAGCCGACGAGATGATCGCCAAGGGCGCAAAGTTAATCATCTTCAACTCAGACGACTTCAAAGACGACGCGCTGGAGACGGCGAAGAAACATCCGAATATCGTGGTCATTCACGCATCAGGCGATTACGCTTGGAAGGAAGGGAAGAACTACAAGGGCCAGCCCAATCTGGGCAACTTGATGTCCAAGATGGAGCCGGGCTGGATGATCGCCGGCTGCGCCTCCGCCCTGGGCAGTGAGAATGGCAAGATCGGCACCGTCGGTCCGCTGATCAACGAGGAGACCCGCCGCTATGCCAGCGCGGCATATCTGGGCGCGCGCTACTGCTGGGAGAACTACAAGAAGCGCGATCCCAAAGAGCTGCAGTTCAAGATCACATGGATAGGCTTCTGGTTCAACATCCCCGGCGTCACGCTTGACCCAACCAAGGTGGCTGACGATTTCTACAACGGCGACTTCGATGTGGTGATGAGCGCGATCGACACGCCTGAGGCTGCCATTCAAGGCAAGAAGGCTGCGGAAGCCGGCAAAGCCGTCAAATATCACCACTACAGCTACAAGGGTGGCTGCGAACCAGCGCCAGACATCTGCCTGGGCGTGCACTATTACAACTGGGGGCCGGGATACCTGGACATCGTCGAGCGCGTCTTGGACGGCACTTACACCGCCACCTGGACCTGGGCAGAGCCCGACTGGAGCGATCTCAATAACCCAGACACTTCAGCGTTTGGCTATTTAAAGGGCAAGGCGCTGGGCGCCGAGAACGAGCAGTTCCTCGACCAGTTCATTAAGGGACTGGGGGATGGCTCGATCATTCTCTGGAAGGGTCCGCTGAATTTCCAGGACGGCACTGTCTTCCTGAAGGAAGGCGAGGTCGCCACGGACCAGCAAATCTGGTACTTGCCGCAATTGCTGGAGGGCATGGAAGGCCCAAGCAAGTAAATCAACCAGCGCCGTGGCGTGGGCTTGTTCGCCTGCGCCACGGCGGGCTTTGGGCTTCGCGTGAAGGTCGAACTGCAACACATCCACAAGCATTTTGGCCCGGTCCACGCCAATAACGACGTCTCGCTCACGGTTGAGGCGGGCACCATTCACGGCCTGCTGGGCGAGAACGGCGCCGGCAAGAGCACGCTGGTCAAGATCCTGAGCGGCTTCATCACGCGCGACAGCGGCGCGATCATCCTCGACGGCCAGCCCGTGCATATCCAATCCCCTGCCGATGCCCTGCGCTATGGGATTGGGATGCTTCACCAGGATCCGCTGGACTTCCCGCCGCTGACCGTGGTGGAGAACTTCATGGCTGGATCGCCGGCCACACCAATGCTGCTAAACCCGCAGGCTGCTGAGCGCGATTTTCGCCGATGGTGCGCCCAGTTCAACTTTGACATTGACCCACACGCCCAAGTCGGTGACTTGACGGTTGGTGAGCGCCAACAGCTAGAGATCGTCCGCTTGCTGGCCAATGGCATTGGCACGCTCGTCCTCGATGAACCCACCACTGGCATCTCGGCTTCTCAGAAAGCGCTGCTCTTCCAAACCCTGCGCAAGCTGGCTGACGAGGGGAAGTCCATCATCTTCGTCTCTCACAAGCTTGAGGATGTGGAGGCGCTGTGCGACTGTGTGACGGTGATGCGGCGCGGCCAGGTGGTCGGCGATCTGGACCTGCGTCCGTTACGCGCGCATGCCCAGGAATCAACCGATCAACAGCTCAACATCACAGCGCGCATCGTTGAGATGATGTTCGGCAGAGCGCTAGCTATGCCGACCAAACCATCCACCTGCCAGGATGAGGTCATGCTCAGCGTTAAAGGGCTGGTGCTGCGCACCGACCGGCTGGAGTTGCATATTGACCATCTCGCCCTCCACCGCGGTGAAGTGATCGGCATCGCCGGTCTGGAGGGCAGCGGCCAGCAACTGTTCCTGACGGCCTGTGCCGGCCTGGAAGCGCCCGCAGCGGGCAGCATCTACATCGCTGGACAAAACCTCACCCATCGGCCTTACACCGACTTCCTGCGCGCCGGCGTGTGCTATGTGCCTGCCGATCGACTGCGCGAAGGGCTGATCGCAGGTCTCACCATCCAAGATCACGTCGCGCTGCGCACAGCCAACGGCGCGATCTTCATTGACCGCGCTGCGGTGCGCGCCGAGGCAGAGCGCGCGATCGCCACTTTCAACATTCGCGGCCGGCCAGACACGCGCGTAGAACGACTCTCGGGCGGCAACCAGCAGCGCACGCAGCTCGCGCTGCTGCCTGCGCCGCTCAATGTGTTGATCATGGAGCACCCCACCCGCGGCCTGGACATCGAATCCACCCTGTGGGTCTGGCAACAGTTGATCGCGCGCTGCCAGCAGGGCACTGCCATCCTCTTCGCCTCGTCCGACCTGGACGAGATCATGCAATATAGTGACCGCGTGATCGTGTTCAGCGGCGGCCGCGTGTCGCCCGCCATCCCCGTAACTGAGCTTAACGTTGACCTGCTCGGCCAGATGATCGGCGGGCGCTTCTGACAACCCAGTCCGATGAATAGCACCGTTCCTTCTCAAACTGTCCCACCCGCCCTCGAGCGGCTGCCGCCGCTGGCCTATCGCGGCGGCGCGCTGATCATCGCGCTCTTGCTGATCGGCCTAATCGTCGTGATCTCAGGCGCCTCGCCGTTTGAGGTCATCGGCCGAATGTTCAGCGGCGCAGTCAGCACGCCGGACCAGATTGGGCGGGTGGTGGCCACGCTCTCACCACTGCTGCTCTGCGCAGCCGGGCTGGTGTATACCTTCAACGCCGGCCTATACAACTTGGGCGTCGAAGGCCAGGTGACGTTTGGCGCGATCGCCACCACGTTCGCGCTGCGCTTGCTCTACCCCGAGGAGGCAACAGCCAGCATACTGCCGCCGCCTTTGACCATCGCGCTGGGCATCCTGGTCGGCGCGCTGGGCGGCATGTTGTGGGGACTACTGGCGGGCGTTCTACACGTCTATGGGCGCATCAGCGAAATCTTCGCCGGCCTGGGCTTGAACTTCGCTGCTACCGGCATGGCCATTTATCTGATCTTCGGCCCTTGGAAGCGTCCCGGGGTGGCCTCGCTGAGCGGCACGCAGCCTTTCGATGAGTCGCTTTGGTTGGGCACCTTCGGCCAGACCGAGGCCACGCCGGTTGGGCTGGGATTGGCGCTGCTTGCGCTAGCGGTCACAATCGTTGTCATGCGCAACACGCACTTCGGCTTGCGCCTGCGAGCGGTGGGCAAGAATCCTTACGCCGCCCACGTGCTGGGCGTCCCAGCGCGCCGGCAGTTGCTCAGCGCCTTTCTGGTCTGTGGGGTGTTCGCCGGCCTGGCTGGGGCGATCCAGGTCGTCGGCGTCTTCCACCGCCTGATCCCCAGCATCTCCAGCAACCTCGGCTTTCTGGGCCTGTTGGTGGTGATGCTGGTGAACTTTGACCCGCTCTGGGTGTTGCCAGTGGCTATCTTCTTCAGCGCTCTGAACGTCGGCGGCTTGCAACTACCGCTCTCGCTGGGCCTGGAGTCGTCGCTCTCCGGCGTGATTCAGGGCCTGTTGGTGCTGTTTGCGCTCATCGGGCGCGGCTTGGCGCAGCGCTACGCGGGTTAGCATGGACTCAACACAGCTGCTCATCATCCTGGCGACTGCTATCGCCACCGCCACGCCGCTGATCTTCGCCTGTCTAGGTGAAACGCTCACCGAGCGCGCTGGTGTGATCAACCTCTCTGCCGAGGGCACGGTGATGCTGGGCGCAATGGTTGGATTCGTCGTTGCCAAGACGACGGAGAACGTCTGGTTGGGATTCGCTGGCGCAGCAATCGTAGGCGTATTGGTGGCGCTGGTCGTCGCGTTCGGGGCGATCACGCTGCGCCAGTCGCAGATTGCCATTGGATTTGTCCTGGCGCTGCTGTGCAGCGACCTGTCGTCATACCTGGGCAACCCCTACGTGCGCATCCCAGGGCCAACCGTGCCGCCGGCTTTCCCGATCCCGATCTTGGAGGCTATACCGGTGCTCGGTCCGCTCTTCTTCCGCCAGGGCGACGTGCTCGTTTACGCCAGTTACGCCCTAATCGCGGGCATGTGGTTCTACTTCTACCGCACGCGGGCCGGGCTTACGCTCCGCGCGATCGGCGAACAGCCAGCCGCCGCCTTCGTCCGCGGCCACAATGTGATCGGCTTGCGCTATGCATATACCCTGATCGGTGGAGCACTGATGGGCATCGCTGGCGCGGCATTCTCGCTGGACTTCAAAGCCGGCTGGAGCCACCGCCACACGGCCGGCTATGGCTGGATCGCGCTGGCGATCGTCATCTTCGGCGGGTGGAATCCGCTGCGCGTCGCCTTCGGCGCATACCTCTTTGGCGTGTTGCAGTCGCTGGCGAGTGTGGCCCAAAGCAGCATCCAGGATGTCCCTACCCAGGTCTTCACCGTTGCGCCGTTTATCTTAATGATCCTCGTGCTGGTGCTCACCTCAGCCGGCTGGCTCGACCGGCTGCTGAGCTATTTGCCGGTCAACGCGCGTCGGACGTTGGCTCGGACGCTGCGGACATCGCCTCCCGCTGCGCTGGGCCGGCCCTTCGAGCAGGACTAAGCGCCTGCCAGAGCGCATAGGCCAACTCGCCGAAGCGCGGGTCGCGCTTCAACTGTATTGGATCGCGCGGGCGGGGAAAGGGCACGCGCAACTCCTGAACGATCTGCCCGGGTGCGGACGACATGACCAGCACGCGGTCACCCAGGGCAAGCGCTTCGTCGATCGCATGCGTCACGAAGACGATCGTCTTCCGCTGGGTGAGCGCATCCGCGCGCTGTGGCCCTTCCCAGAGCCTGAGCAGCTCGTGTTGCAGCGCCACGCGCGTTTGCTCATCCAGCGCGCCGAATGGCTCGTCCATAAGCAAGACTGCTGGATCGCCGACCCAAGCGCGCGCCAGCGCTACCCGCTGCTTCATCCCGCCGGAGAGCTGGTAAGGATATGCTTCGGCGAAGCTGGATAGCCCCACCAACGCGAGCTGGTGATTCACCGCCAGCTCGCGTTCACGCTCGGGCCATCCGCGCAGCTTGAGCGGATACTCGACATTGCCGTATACGGTCAGCCAAGGAAAGGTGGAATCCCCCTGAAAAACCAGCACAGGCTGTTGCGCGCTGACCTCCAGGCTTCCACTGCTGGGTTGATCCAGTCCGGCGATCAGGCGCAGCAGGGTGCTCTTGCCACAGCCGCTGGGGCCGACGACGCACACGAACTCACCGCTGGCCACGTGTAGATCGAGCGGACCCAGGGCGCGGATGGTGCTTCCATCCGGCCCTGGGTAGGTCTTCACGAGCTGGCGCGCGATGATCATCAGCCTAATCAGCCGCCACCGGGCCGCCCAGCGCCTTCAGCGCTTCTTCTACGTAGCGCGTGTTAACGAAGCGCGCCATGTCCAGGTCTTGCGCGTAGTTCAGCAGGCCCTGTTTGCGATAGAAGCGCTGCAAAGTCTGGATGTCGTCCATAGAGACCGTCCCGTTGGGGTCGAAGTGCGGCCGGCGCGCACGCTGAATGACGTCGGGAGCGACCTTGGTGTATTTGGCAATCGCTGCCACGTTGGCCTCCTCGAAATAACGCTCCCCTTGCAGGTCGCGCGCACCACGCAGGTAGGCCTTGATGAAACGCATAGCCAGATCGGGGTTAGCAGTCACCCACTCCTTGTTGAAGTAGAGGTAGGTCGGCTTGAAGCCGTTCACAAAGTCCTCGCTCAGACGCACAATCAGGCCCTTGTCCTCAGCGGCTGTGGCGAACGGCTCGCTGAGGATCGCGCCGTCGAGCGACCCGCTTTCCAGCGCTGGCGCGATCTGGGGGAAGGGCAGGCCTATCACCTCCACCTCAGTGATGTCCACGCCACCCTGGCGCAGCGCCTCGGACAGCCACCACTCAGTGGCAGTGCCGCGGTTGTTCGTCGCCACCTTTTTGCCCTTCAGGTCGCTCATCTTGGTCAGTTCGCCATTTTCGTAGCGCTTCTTGCTCACGACGAACGGGCTGGCCAGCGGCGGGCGCTCGGTGTGCAGCGAGGCCGCGATCTCGAACTCGATGCCGCGCGCCACCGCATTCAGCATGTTGGCAGAGATGCCTCCGGCCACGGCGTCGAAGTTGCCGGCTGCCACTTGCACAACGGCGTCCGAGCCGCCATCAACGGGCAAGAACGTTACCGTGAGCCCTTCCTCGGCGAAGTAGCCCTTCTCCGTCGCCACATACACCGGCGCGTTGATCACATTGGGCACGAAGCCAAACCGCACCGTCTTCAGCGCCGGCGATTGAGGGGATGCCGGCGCTGTCGGCTGAGCGACAGGCGGCGCGGCACACGCAGACAACAACACCACCAAACCAATGCCAAGTCCGACCATGCGACTATGCTTCATCATGACACTCCTTCTACCCTAATCAAGAAGCTTATTACCTAGCTAGAATACAATCAGCGACTAAAGAAAGGATGAGTAGCTCATCTGCGCAACAGCACCGCGAGATCGCCGCCCGTCAAGGGCCGGCGCGCGTCGCGATTGTCACTGTTAGCGACACGCGCACCCGCGAGAACGACACTGGCGGGGATTTGATTGAGAATCGGGTGACCGTCGCTGGCCACAAGGTGGTCTTTCGCACCATCGTGAAAGATGAACCAGCCCAGATCGGCGCGCTGCTAGATCAGATTGTTAACGAGACCGACGCGCGCGTGATCCTCTTCACCGGCGGCACTGGCATCGCTCCCCGCGACACCACCTACGACGTGCTGGCTGGCAAACTGGAGAAGGTGATGCCCGGCTTCGGCGAGTTGTTCCGCATGCTGAGCTACCAGGAAGTGGGCGCAGCCGCGATGCTCTCACGAGCGGTCGCCGGCACCTATCGCGGCCGCGTCGTCATCGCCATGCCCGGCTCGCCGAACGCCGTCCAAGTAGCGATGGACAAACTGATCATGCCAGAGATCCAGCATCTGGCCTGGGAAGTGGCGAGATAAAAATAAAGAGGCCTAGCAAATTGGCCCCTTTTGATAGCTACCTTCGGGAGTCGAACCCGAAACCCATCGCTTACGAAGCGATTGCTCTGCCGATTGAGCTAAGGTAGCGCTAGCTACTAAATGATATCCGTTCTTCGTCTGGCTGTCAAGGGTGCATTCACAACCAGGGGCAAAACCTTGGGTTGGGCGACGGCAGTGCCGTCGCCAGATTTGCCTTCGCTGGCAGCATAGCTTGTGGAAGATGCCCCTATTGGTGAACGCACCCCCCTATTGGTGAATGCACGCCCGGGTGCATTCACAGCCAGGGGCAAGGCTGATTCTCACGCGGAGAACGCGGAGAAACGCGGAATGTTTTCATAGAAAGCGCAGCATCCCTGCCGGCATCTTCCGCTGCCTAGAAGCAGCACTTCCAGAAAATCACGTTGCCCCTATTGGTGAATGCACTCGCACGCCCGCGCCTTGTGCTGCTGCGCTATAATGCAAAGGTCATCAGCTTTCAAACCACCCTTAGGCAGAGGCGCGGATGTGACGCTCATTCGCGCCGTTCGATCGTTTACAGAACTGGTAACTAGCAATGGAAGTGGAACTCAGAAGCCTAAAGGCGTTGCGCATCAGCCTGGCATCCCCCGAGCAGATCCGATCTTGGTCATACGGCGAGGTCACCAAGCCAGAGACGATCAACTATCGCCGCCTGCGGCCGGAGAAGGACGGCCTGTTTGACGAAGCGATCTTCGGCCCTACTCGCGACTATCAATGCTACTGCGGCAAATACAAGGCCGCTAAGTACAAGGGCATTATCTGCGAGAAGTGCGGCGTGGAAGTCACCAAAGCCAGCGTGCGGCGCGAGCGCATGGGCCACATCACCCTAGCCGCGCCAGTGGCTCACGTGTGGTACACCCGCCGTGTACCCAGCTTTCTGGGCACGCTATTGGACATCAGCCGGCGCAACATGGATCGCGTGCTGTACTTTGCCCAGTATGTCGTCACTTACGTGGACGAGGAGGCGCGCCAGCGCGCCTTGCGCCGGCTGCAAGAAGATCACGAGCGGCGCATCGCGGAACTGGAATCCAAGGTGCGCGCCCAGGAGAGCAGCGCCAGCGGCCGATTGCTCAAACAACTGGTCAAGCTCCAGCAAACCTTGGACGAGCTGAACCAGAAATACGACGACCTGCTCCAAGAAGAGACCGAGGCGCTGATGAAGGTCGCGCGCCGCGTCCAGCGCGAGATCGAGGCCAAAACCAACAAGACCATCCGCGCGCCGATCGTCTTCGAGCTGACGGAGAGCGCACTGATTCAGCCCACGGCGACGGTCATCGTCCAGGAAGGCGAGACCGTAGACCGCATCCACCTCACCGCGCTCAGCCGCGTTGTCAAAGAGCACCTGGACGCCCTAGAGAACCGAGTCAACGAAGAGCGCGAGCGCGAGACGAGCAAGATCAAGGGTGAGATCGCTATCTTGCAGGGCAAGGTAGACGACGAAGCGCGTCAGCTCAGCGAGCGCCTGGCCGAAGAGATCCAGCAGCTCACCGCCCGCTATGCTGCCGACAAGGAAGACTTGGAGAACCTGGCAATTTGCCAGTTTATGCCCGAGAGCCGCGTCCGCGACCTTAAGACGAAATTCGGCCAGGTCTTTAAGGCCGATATGGGCGCCGAAGCGTTCTATGAAATCCTGCGCCGCATGGACCTGGACCAGATGGCCAAGGAGCTTTGGCGCGAGGTGCGCCACTCGCTCAGCAAAGTCAAGAAGAAGAAGGCCATCAAGCGCTTGCGCATCGTCGAGGCGCTGCGCAAGAGCAACAACCGGCCAGAGTGGATGATCCTCACTGTGCTGCCGGTCATCCCGCCCGACCTGCGCCCGATGGTCCAGCTCGACGGCGGGCGCTTCGCCACCTCGGACCTGAACGACCTGTATCGGCGCGTGATCAACCGCAATAATCGCCTGAAGCGGCTGCTCGAACTCGGCGCACCCGATGTGATCGTGCGCAACGAGAAGCGCATGCTCCAAGAGGCGGTCGATTCGCTCATTGACAATAGCCAGCGCGGCAAGGCGCTCAGCCGGCGCGGCCGGCGTGAGCTGAAATCGCTCAGCGACATGCTGAAGGGCAAGAAAGGCCGCTTCCGCCGCAACCTGCTGGGCAAGCGTGTGGACTACTCCGGCCGCTCGGTGATCGTCGTCGGGCCGACGCTCAAGCTCCATCAGTGCGGTTTGCCGAAGACGATGGCCCTTGAGCTGTTCAAACCCTTCGTCATCCAAAAGCTGGTGGAATTGAACTACGCCAACAACCTGAAAGGCGCCAAACGCCTGATCGAGCGGGAGCGGCCAGAGGTGTGGGAGGTGCTGGAGGAGGTGATCAAGACGCGCCCGGTCCTGCTCAACCGCGCCCCTACCCTCCACCGCCTGGGCATTCAGGCCTTTGAGCCCGTCTTGGTGGAAGGCAAGGCGATTCAGCTCCACCCGCTGGTGTGCCAAGCCTTCAATGCCGACTTCGACGGCGACCAGATGGCGGTGCACGTGCCGCTCAGCGGCATGGCCGTCGAGGAAGCCCGCAAGCTGATGCTGAGCACCAACAACCTGCTCAAGCCCAGCGACGGCGAGCCGATCGTCGGCCCAACCAAGGACATGGTGCTTGGTGTGTATTACCTCACCCTCCTGGATCCGCAGCCTCGCAAAGGGGATGGGCGCGCCTTCTACAGCATTGATGAGGTCGAGATGGCCTACGAGCTGGGCCAGGTGCACATCCACGCCAAGATTAAGCTGCTGACCGACACGTACTTTGATGACGACGGCAAGCGCTATGCGGATGGGGCGCCGCGCCGCCGGCTGATCGACACCACCGTCGGGCGGGCGCTCTTCAACCAGATTGTGCCGGCTGAGATGCGCTTCGTCAACCGCGTGCTCGACAAAGGCGACGTGCAGCGCCTAGTGAACCAGACCTACCAGGTGCTCGGCGGCGACCGACAGGCCGAGGTGGTGGCCTTCGTGGACGACATCAAGGACATCGGCTTCAAATACGCCACGCGCTCCGGCGTCAGCATCGCCATCAGCGACATCGTCGTGCCGAGCGAGAAAGCTGCGATCCTCACTGCTGCCGACGCAAAAGTCCAGGAAGTGGAGCGCCAATTCCGGCGCGGCCTGTTCACCGAAGAGGAGCGCGAGGCGCGGACGATCGAGATCTGGACCGAGGCTAAGGACGCCATCGCTAACGCCGTCAAGAAGTCCATGGACCCGGTCGGCAACCTCAGCCTGATGGCGACCTCCGGCGCCACCAAGGGCGGCTTCATCCCGATTACACAGCTCGCCGGCATGCGCGGCATGATGGCCGACCCATCCGGGCGCATCATCGCCCTGCCGATTCGCTCCAACTTCCGCGAGGGGCTGGACAATCTGGAATTCTTCATCAGCACGCACGGCCAGCGCAAGGGGCTGGCCGACACCGCGATGCGCACGGCCGACGCCGGCTACCTCACCCGCCGCCTGGTGGACGTCGCACAGGACGTGATCATTAACGCCAGCGACTGCGGCACGCAGGCTGGGATCTGGATCCGCGCCAGCGACGACGTCGGCGGCCAGAAGCTGCGCGACCGCATCCTCGGCCGCATGGCCGCAGCCGACGTCGTCCACCCCAAGACCGGCGAGGTCCTCTGCAAGCGCAACGAGATGCTCGACGAGCGCGTCGTCGCAGCCATCGAGGCCGCTGGAATCACGGAGGTCTACGTCCGCTCGCCGCTCACCTGCGAGCTGGAGCACGGCATCTGCCAGATGTGCTACGGCCGTGACCTCGGCCGCGGCAGGCTGGTCGCCGTTGGCGCTGCCGTTGGGATCATCGCCTCCCAGTCGATTGGCGAGCCGGGCACCCAGCTCACGCTGCGCACCTTCCACACCGGCGGCGTGGCCACTGGCAGCGACATCACGCAGGGCTTGCCGCGCGTCGAGGAGCTGCTGGAGGCGCGCAAGAAGCCCAAGGCCGAGGCGATCGTCGCCGACATCACCGGCCGCGTGCACATTGACCGTTCCGAGCGCGACCGCCGGCGCGTGGTGATCACCAACACACAAATCCAACGCGACGTATACAACATCCCCGGCAACTGGTCGGTGAAGGTGCAGGACGGCGACGAGATCAAGGACAAGGCGCTGATCGCCTCGCGCGGCGACCAGGAGATGCGCGCCGAACACGGCGGGCGCGTGGTGCGCGATGGCATGACGGTGACCGTGGTCTACGAGAAGAAGGACGAAGTCGAATACGATTTGCCGCCTACGGCGCGCCTGCTGGTCGGCGAAGGTCAGGAGGTGCAGGCCGGCGATCCGATCACCGAAGGGACGAAGAACCCGCACATGATCCTCAAGGTGCTGGGGCGCGAGGCCTGCCAGATGTATCTGCTGAGCGAGGTGCAGAAGGTCTATCGCTCGCAGGGCGTGAACATCAACGACAAGCACTTCGAGATCATCATCCGCAAGATGACCAATCGCGTCCAGATCACCTCGCCTGGCGACAGCGATTACCTGCCCGGCGACATGATCAACCGCCAGGAGCTCGCGCGCGTGAACGAGAAGCTGGTGGCCGAGGGCAAGAAGCCGGCCATCGGCACGCCGGTGCTGCTCGGCATCTCCAAGGCTGCGCTGGCCACCGAGTCGTTCCTCTCGGCAGCCTCATTCCAGCACACCATCCGCGTGCTGGCCGCGGCTGCCATTGAGGGCCGGCGCGATGCGCTGCTCGGCCTTAAGGAGAATGTGATCATCGGCAAGCTCATCCCCGCCGGCACGGGCTTCGACCCCAACATGGTCCAGGAATACGAGGGCGTCTCGCTACTGAAGGCTGAACCCGCCAAGCCCACGCTGACGCAGCAGGCGGAGATGGCGCTGCTCGGCATCGGCGAGGAAGAGCCAGGCACGACCGAAGAAGGCCCAATCTCGCTGGAGGAGTTCCTCTCCGGCAACAAGGAAGAGGATCAACAGACGTAAACAAAGCAAGACGCCG
>Ga0308409_1000197_pt1 | contig 35679 bp, 45 predicted proteins | sample HotsprSampleMSe4_FD_203469 | JGI IMG/M metagenome (GOLD analysis project Ga0308409, IMG submission 203469) | Hot spring phototrophic mat microbial communities from Mushroom Spring, Yellowstone National Park, Wyoming, United States - 20060912_MSe4 ... | reverse complement strand
CGCATTATCCGCATCGCGGGTCGGAGCAGTCCATATCAAATCGGGGAGGTTTATTGATGGCTGAGACAGCGCATGAGCTTTGGGAGCGGTTACGTCCTTTCGCTATGCGGGACATCGAGCAGCTTGCCAACCTTGCCAAGCGCACTTCTAGCAGCGAGGGAGGGGCGGAAATCGTGCTTTATGGTTCGAAGATTCGGAGATACACGGCAGATGAGGACGGATTGCGAGCGGCAATTGCTGCCGCTGCAGACTACGACACGATTACCATTCCTGCGGTACCTATCCAACTAAACAGTACACTAAGTATCAACAAGCGGATAAAACTTATCGGAGTTCGGGACCCAGTGCGGAACGTTTCTTTGGACACTTATCATAAAGGAGCCGTAATCAGCAATGCTGCAGGGTTTGTGAGTGGAAATCTGGTCTCGATCACTATCGGACAGGTTGCGCTGGATAACCTTGCATTTTTATTCACTGCGAACTCCACGAATCCTGTACGTGGAATTTATTGCCAATCTTCGGCTTACTCCTTTCGAGATTTGCTGGTTTATGCCAGCAACAGCAGTTCTGGAACAACTTATGCAATCCAGGTTGCTTACTCGGCTGCCTTTAGTCGAGTTTACGCGTTTGCTTCAGCTTCATCTGGAACGGCTGCTGGTTTAGTTATGGGACCCCATGCAACAACGCTTTACGCGGATTTGTGTTACTTCGAAGGGATTTCTACTTCTGGACAAGGGTATGGATGCGTGACTCATGCTTGTACAGGTCAAATCGCACATTGTGGTTTCAGCGGTACAACTTACGGGTTACAGATAGCGAGTTATGGAGGTGGATAGATGGCTGTGGTCAAGGTAATCGGAAGTTATGCTAACAAGGTTTTCGTCGCGGCAGGGGAGGAGCTGCAAGTTTACGCGATGCAATATGATACGATTACCGTCAACGGCACGTTGACAAAGCTAAACGGTGACCTGAGTGGTGGGACGTCCACGTTTCTCGGTCTTACCGATACGCCAAGCAGTTACTCAGGTCAAGCCAACAAGGTCGTATCCGTCAAATCTTCCGAAGACGGTTTGGAGTTTAAAGTCGTCCCACAAGGCACAGGGTCGCAAAACCAGGTCGTCTTTTGGGATATGAATAACATGCTCAAAGCCATAACGGGTATCGAATATGATTCTGATTTGGATGCTCTGGCACTTATCGGCAACACTATCTACGGAGATTATGGCGAGACATTTTGGTCTCGCGGCTATGTAGACGTGCGACGCACAACCGATAGTTATAATCCATTCTTAACCTTTTGGCGTTCTCGTCAAAGCGGAAGTGGAGCGGTGCAGAACAACGACTTGCTCGGTCGGATTTCCGCTATCGGTTATGACGGCACTGATTGGTCTAGTGGAAGTCGGGTAAGGATAAATTTGCGAGCGGCACAAAATTGGTCGAGCACAGCACACGGCACAAAGCTGGACGTAGAAGTCACTCCGACGGGAAGTACTACTCCCGTCACTGCTGTCACGATAGACGAAAACGGGCTCAAAAATGAACGCACTAACACGGTGCGTACAAAGGATTACACATTGACCGTGCCAGGGACGGGAACGGCTGTGATGGGTTCGGGGACAACTAATGCTATTCCCAAATTCACGGGGACAAATGCGATTGGGAATAGCGTAATTAATGAGACTTCGGATGGGGTGCAAATACAAACTGGAAAGACACTGGTATTAAATGGGTATGGTCTGGACTGGAATGGAGCATTAGTAAAATATCCTTATGTAACAATAAGAGACCACTTTACAACTAGTAGTATGTCATCTTATTGGACAGGATGGACTACGGCACCGGGAGAAAATGTAGAATACAATTTTCATAATCACATATTAAAAGCTACAGCGAGTTCATCACAAAATAATATTACTTGTTTTTTATATCGCAATCAAACAGTTTCTCATACTTCAATTATTGGAGCGTGGTGTGCGGCAGATTCTAATAATATAGATGTCGGAATTAGAATTGATAACGGTTATATAGATAATGATAGCGAATATTCTGTGGAATTTTTTATACGAGCTGGAGTGGGAAGTTATTGGCACTTTGACGCAGGTTTACTAAAACGAGAGCGCTCTGGTGGAACAATTACAGTTACACAGCTTTCTTCTCCATTTCCGGGAGGCAAATCTTTACTTTTGACTTTATACATTGCATCATCTTCAGATATTTATTTACAAGCTCACGATGACGTATATTCTTCTTATACAAGTGGTGCAACCTATAGTTTTATTCCCATAAGGCATGGTATATTTATTCGTAATAACACGTTTTTTGGTGCAAGGGCGGGTTATTTTCATTATTATATGACCAATTTTTAGGAGTAAACATGAATATTTATCGAACCGATAAATCAATCTATATGCAATCAGTAAAATATCCCGCTTTGCGGGTAGAAATAATGCTGTCTGATAAGGAAACAGAAGAAGCTGCAGAGCAAAAATTATTAGAACAATTACAAATTGCAGAGGCAGAATACGAACAAAATCTGAATTTCATGCCAGACGAGGGAGGCAATCTAGTTAAAATTCCAAAAGACAGACCAACATTATCAACTATTAAACGTTGGATTCGGGAGTATCGCAATCAACTACTTGCCGAGAGCGACTACGCTATGCTGCCAGATGTAGTGGCAGATAAGAGAGCATGGCAGGAGTATCGTCAGGAACTCAGGGATTTGCCGAGAACGTGGAGGTTGGATACCGAGACTCCAATTGTGGATATGTCGCAGGTTTTGGAGTACGCGGATGTTTTGAAATTGCCGTTTCCAACAAAACCCAAGGTATAATTTCTTTAGATTTTTTTTCGGAGGTGTGCAATGAATGAGGAAACTTTGTCTTTAGTTGCAGGTGCTATCCTATCTTTGCTAATAGAGTACTTTCCAGGATTTAAACTCTGGCATGAGCGTCTGTCGTCAGAGCAAAAAAGATGGCTAATGTTAGGTATGATTACTCTAGTGGCAGTCGCAATTTATTTTGCATATTGTCATTTTTCCGTCTCTGTTCCAGATCTGGAAGTATCCTGTGACGCATCTGGGATAATAAACCTTGTGCGCATAGTCATTATGGTTGCGATTTCTAACCAAACCACTCATAAATTAATCAAGCGATGACTGAGCCTGAATACATCACATTGCAAAAGCAAATTGCTGTAATCTCCATGCAGATCGAGAAAATCGCTCAAGATATTTTGGAAATCAAAGAAAAAATTTGCACTCTCGAGGAAAGAATGAGACTCATAGAAACCAACCAGGCAGGGTCTCATCCTCTTCTGGAAGCAAAAATCGACGCTGCATGGAGACGTCTGGAAGAGCATGAAAGGAAGTTAGAAATCGTATCTAAATTGGAACAGTCTAACAAGATGTTAACTTGGCTTGGGGGAATTCTTGGTAGCACTGTATTGATTTGGTTAATTACTCAAATTTTAGGAATCTTAAGCCATGGAGTCCATTAAATTACGTCTCCCATTCACAGGTAAATTTCCCATTACACAATTGTTCGGAGCCAATCCGCAAATTTACTCTCGATTCGGAAAACCTGGACATAATGGTTTAGATTTCGGCTTGCCCGTAGGGACTCCAGTTTTAGCTTCCGCAGAAGGTGTAGTGGAAAAAACTGGATACGATGAGAAAGGGTATGGTTATTTTATCTTGCTCCGTCACGATGGATTTTGGACTCTGTACGCGCATCTCAGCAAAATTCAGGTCTCCGTACAGCAAAAGGTTTTTCCATCCCAGCAGATAGGCTTGTCTGGCAACACGGGATTTTCCACGGGACCCCATTTGCATTTTGAATTGCGTGTACCTGGAGCTCCTGGATCTTACAACAAAGGAGAAATAGATCCTTCTCCGTTTTTCGAAGCGATTTCTGCTTCTTCGACAGGACTTAAAGAGGGTTATACAGGACATGCTGTAGTAAGCGTTCCTGCTTTAAACATAAGATTAAATCCATCTCTGTCTGCTCCAGTGGTTGGAAGCTTATCTGAATCAACTAAAGTGGAAGTTATTTCCACGGAGAATGACTGGTGCAAAATCGCTTTGTACGCTAAAGCAGATTTTTTAAACCAAACAGAGTCCTGATTAAGGACTCTGTTTGGTTTGGGTTTTGGGCAAACGTTATCCAATTGCTACATTGGTAGCAAACTCAAACGCTTTTTGTTTAAGGTTGTATCTGTGTCCGAATAGGGTGGTTAATTCAGTTTCCTTGTGTCGATTAGCCCAATCGGCGTATTCCGTTATAGCGTTTAGCCAACCAAGCATGGATCCTGTTTCCACGGATGTTCCATAAACTTGCATGCGGTTGAAATTTTCCAACCGTTTTTCGAAGTTTTGCTTGAAAACTTCCGCGAAAAACTTCTCTGAAATTTCCTCCCATTTTATCGGAGTTTTTGCGAACAGATTCAGAATTGCTTCCAGTTCTCTTACGGTATTGTGATAACTTCTTGCCCAGGAGTCTAGCCATACTTCAATTTTTCGAATTTCTTTGGAATTGTGTCTGGCAGACACGTTTAGGGTCGCTTCCAGCCTAGAAGAAGCTAAAGTATTCATGCAAACCACCCTCACTGGAGCGATTCTTGCTTGGATGGGAATTCCAGGTTGATAAGGGAAATCGAGAATAGCGTGTAAGTTCCAAGCACTTGGGTCGTTTGGATGCAGTTCAACCTGTGGCAACCGACTGGTTATTACCATTCGATTGCGAGTAAAAAATAGAGTTTCTACCTCCCAACCTAAAACATCGTCCCAAATTTGTCCGATTTCCTCTGGACTTAAAATTTGGAATTCTTTGCTGACCAGTCCGAGGACTTCATCTCCATCGGGAGACCGACGGACAATAACTGATTTATTCTGCGCCAGAAAATTTTGCTGGTCAGGAGAGATAAAAAACCCGTCCCATTTCTCGAAAGAGATGGGTTTGGTCGCTTGAACACGCTCCAGGACTTGTGTAGCGGTTAACGACTCCTGGAAAACCTCTCCTAAGTTATGCCAGGCAGGCTTGCGATGCCCCCAAAACCTTTCTCCGAAAATCTCGTGACTCATATTGGACTCCTTTCTTAATAGTCTATGAAATTCCAATAGTCTAAACCGAATTCTGCTTCCATGATTATCTCCCGAATTATTCCGAGAGAGACGTTCGGATCCGAAAATTTGAAATATCGATTAGACGTCTCCCGAAGTTTTTGCGGAGACATTTTGCAAAGTTCGCGCCATCTTTTTTGGATGGCTCTCTTTTTTAGTTGGAATTCCTTAGATTGTCGCATTGGTTCCTCCTATGGACTAAAAACTGCGGACTTTTCCTAGATCTCCATTGCAATTTTCAAATCGGGTTTCCAGTGTGTAAAAAAACCCTTCATTGTCGTAAAAGCTGCAATTGTCGAAACGGCACTGGATGAAATAGACTTCTATAAAAGTACATTTGGAAAATGTACAACCCAAGAAGTCACATTCGACAAAAACTTTATTGACAAATTCCTGATTCGAGTAAGTTTTGTTGCAAAATGATCTCAGTCCGATTACGTTTATTTCCATTTGGTTCTCCTCCGAGGGAGTCTATACCCAAAGAGACTCCATCTTTTCGTTCATTTTTCAATCAAAACCTCAATTTTGTGTACTTCCACAGGACATCCAGGTGGACTGTCAATGGATTTGGTTTCTCCCTCTAGTACCCAAATCCCTCCCTGCGGAGAATACTGCTTAATCGTGTATTCGTAGAGTGCTCCGTTTAAAGCACGTTCATATTTCTCGATCCACCCTTCAAAATTTTCCTGTTTCTCCACATCGTCCTCGTGCGTGCAAACAAGGAAGTCCCCATCCTCATTGTCTCCCACTGGGTAGAGATATACAAACCCGTCGTTGCTATATCGCCGAATTTTCTTGAGGGTAACGTAACCATCAGGAATAGGACTGCCAGAAGGACAGACATAATATGGCAAAGCTGCTTCTTCGGGATATATATCCCGAATAACGGCTATTTCGTAGATTTTGTCTTGGTCTTTGTAAAACATTTTTCCATTCTCCTTTCTATTCTTTTGCCCACAGATTGGGTACAAATTGCCAATAAACAAAAATGCCGAGACTATCATGGAAGATAGCCCCGGACCCTGTGCCATAGAACGGCAATGGGAGTGGGGAGATGGGAAGATGGGGAGTTACGTACTCACGAAGTATCCTCCATCTCTGTTATGGTAGGTATCTGCCCCCCGCCATACACTGGGAGGAATATCCCCAGGATCTAGGTCGACATATTCGTAGGTGGCAAATAATTGCCCCTGTTCGTCGACACCAAAGTCAGTTATCCGGCGAGCAAGGATAAAAATTTCAGGATTGTCGGGAGACGCTGGACGTCTCCCATTCATTTCAACGAGAATGTCACCTACCCTTAATCCTACCAGACACTGGTAGGCATTAGATAGGTGTCCGCTAGTACGGATGAAAATTGCGGGTGGTAGTTTCCCCATCCGCAACACAAAGCGGACAGAGAATTTCTTGCTGGTCGCTCCACCCCCTACCCAGATGGCAGGCTTATTTGTCCTAGTTCTTTCTACAGTTAGATTTTCCATTTTCTAGACTCCTTTCCGTTTTTTAGATTCTATGCTTATATTATAGCGGATTTTCGTCAAAATACATTAAAATAAGATTAAAATTTGATTAGTGTTCGATTAATGTTCTTCTCCAACATTTTTTCCATATAACTTATACCCAAATCTGTATTTTTCCACCTTTCTGCCATTTACCCTATCCATTTTGATCTCCACACCGATTAATTTGTCTAATTCCAGCTCAATTGCACGCAAATGGTTGGCTAAACTTACCGTGCTAGACCATTTCCATTTTAATCCTCGGAATTTTGCGATTGGAATAAGATCGTCAGATAGTTCTCGCAGAGTCTTAAACTCTCTGGATTCCTTTGGATATCGTTCCAACCACTCCAGTAGAATCGTAACAAATGGACTTTCTTCCGCCATTTTTTGCACTTGTCTGTTGGACAGGTTATTTAAACCACTCTGCAAGACCTCATAGTCCAAAATATGGGGAGGAATTGTCTTTACCCTGCTAGCAAGAGATGCAAAATCCGCCATTCGAAGACGGATAATTTCTTTGGACGGATGGGTTTGGATTTCTCGGACGACCTTGTTCAGCTTTTGCAGCATATCACACCACAAATATTTCCAGTTATTTTGCAGATATTCTTGAATTTCCCACTCTGGCAAAGGGTTTTTGATTCTGCGCAAATCAATAGGCAAAACTCTGTCGAAAAAAGACTCCTCGGAAAACGGGGAGCTAATAGCTGTTATGGCTACATAGCAGTCAGGCTGCAGTCGAACCATCTCGTTGGTAAAATAAAGTTTTCGGAGTTCGATCGAGGATCCTGTGGAAATTGCGTCTAATATATTTAGTAACCAGTTACTACGAGTGTTTTCCATGTTGTCCAAACACAAAACTCTGTGGTGGGTTATGGAAGTCCTAAGCGCATCAGGTTTGTCCCAAACAAATTCCAAAACATCCAATTCAGGTGACTCGATAAGTTTTACGATTCTACGAACAGCAGTGGTTTTCCCAGATCCTGGATCTCCAACCACCAGCAACAAGGGTTTTGTCCGCATCAATTCAGGGAAGAAAATAGACAAGATCCACAAACGGAGCAACTGTACTTGCTCCTCTGGAGATGCGCTGGCTAACTCAGAAGATTGGAAAGTCAAGTCATCTGACAAGACAGACCACACGTCGATCTCTTTCCAATCCGACCAGTCCAAATCCAAATGCATACGCGTTTGGAAGAAAACTTCTTCCCCGTTGCTTTGCTGCAGGATGGTTTCTCCGTTTAGAACAAAAACTTTGTTCCCTTCTGGATTTACGTATAAAACCTTTTTGCTGCTGTCCCAGTGGCTTATTAGATGTACTCTTTTCGATTCTGCTTCTTTGGAGCAAAGTAAGGTAACGTCTTTAAAAACTTTCCGTCCAAAATCTTCCGCGACAGAGATCCCAAACTCTTTATACAAATAATAGAAAAATTCTGGAGATTCCAAAGGAATTACGCTCTGCTGCGGAGAAAACCAGAATAACTGATCTCGAGCGGAGTCGTAGAATATTTTGCCGTTGTCCAGTAAGTGTGTGTGCAAAATTTTTGTTATTTCCCGCACTTTAAGGAAAGAGGGTTTCCTGTCCAATCGGATTCGATCGATTAGACGGATTTGCTCTTGGGGTAACATGTCGAAAACCAACGCAAGGATCTCTTTTAGCTTTGTAACAGGCAGTAAATCCACAAGTTGACTGTATCCAAGCGTTGGTTCCCCTCTCACAAAACGTTTATAAGTATCCCGAACACAAGTTAATCTGTTTTCCAATTCTGCATCGCCAGACTTTTTACATATTTCTGTTATCAGATTGATGGTTTGCACTTGCGACCAGCCCGTTTTTGCTAAAAATCCAGCTAGAGCTAAAGCCATGGAGTGTCGACTTCCTTCCGTCCAGTATTGGGACAAAATTGTAGCCAACTGCTCGGAAGAAGACAACGGTAATTGCTTGTGCAAATCCTCTATCGAGCAAATTTGCCATTCGAAATTTTCTTCTGGGATGAATTCACCCTTGAAATTGAATTTGCCGAAAAACGATCGATTCTTGGTAACAGGGTGCAACCCCAAAGGCAATTTTAGATGATTTCCCATAGCGGAAATTCTGATGGATGGCTGCTTGGGGAAAATTTCGATTCTGGCAGAGTGTTTAAAGTTAAGCAATATCTGCTGCAACCATGTAAAAGCTACGGAAGAAGAAATTTTGTCTTCCAAAAGTATCCATAAATGATATCCTTTTCGACCACTAAACTCTACCATGTGTGGGATGGACATGGAAGATAAAAAATCGGAAAGCCTCTGCGCATCGAAAGCACTTACCACAGAGTTATTCGAATCGATATCGAAAGCCATCCATTTTACGGTGTTTTCGAAAATCGGGAAAACTGCAATAGCGATCTCACCTTTGAGATGCTTTTCGATCGCTTCTGCAGTTATTTCCTGCTTGGTTGGATAATAAGCCAGACGACTGGCTCCAATTTGTGCTGTTGCATAGTTTTTTCTATTGTGAAAAAATCTGTTTTCCAGTTCCTGTATCAGATTTTCCATACGACTCCAATTCTCCATGAGATCTGCCGATTTTCACATCCACGATGAAAGGTATTCCAAACAGATCTTCCACTTGCATGAGGTTAGCAATTTTTGGAATGTGTTCGAAATCTTCTTCCCGCATTTCGAAAACTATCTCGTCGTGCACTAGATTTACTATGCGAATATCCAGATTGTTGCGCTTGATGTAATTGTTTACCCGTAGCACTGCGACGGAAAGCAGATCTGCACAGCCTCCCTGGATAAGCGCATTGGCTCCACGATACATTTTTTCTACCCGATCCTCCCTCCAAATCCTACCCGACCAATATCGCAAATAACCTCTTTTTTTGCACTCTTCCACCACTCCAAAAAGCCATGGTCGAATGGTTGGAAAAGTGTTCCAGTAATCGGAAGTGATTTTTTTAGCCTCCTCCAGGGTAAGGTTTAGTCGAAAGCGCAATGACCCCATCGTCATGCCATAGATCAAGCCAAATCCAATTTGCTTAGCCCAATCGCGGGTTATCTCATCAGCTTTACCCCAGACCCTTTGCGCGATTTGGCTGTGGATGTCTGTGCCTGATTGCAAAAATTCCAGCATGTGTGGATCTTTGGAAACAATTCCAAACATACGCATCTCCATTTGCTTGTAATCGATGCTTACAATTTTATACCCTGGGCGAGCGATAAAAAGTCTGCGCACGTTATAAGCTTGGCTGCGGTTCAGGATAGCTTCTACGGCTTCCGCATCCATAAACGAAGAAGACAAAAAAAACCCTCGCATCCCACTCATGATGTTTTGTAAGTTCGGTCTGCTGGAACTTATTCGACCTGTCCGGGTTCCACTAATATTAAAAGAAGAGTGCAGAAAGTTTTTGTCGTCGGTTAGACTGCTAAGACGCTGGATAAAATCTATTGCCTTGTCCGTTTCTCGCAAAAACTGGATATCCAAAGCCCATGGGTGTTTTGCTTTACCCACTAATATAGAACTGGATACCATCGTGCTGTTATATTTGCGAGATTCTGGATTGCGACCTAAGTCCTCCCCTGTGACAGGATCCAGAAAGGGATTCTCAGGTCTGGGAAAATTAAGGTAATCATAAGCGTAATAACTTAACTGCTTATGACTACGCCAGTTGAACCTTACACCAGCTTTTTGGAAAAATTGCTCTTCCTGCAATTTTAGATTCTCTTCCAAAATTTTGACGCTGCGATCGGCTTCCTCTTTGTCGAAAAGAAATCCAAAGTATTCGATTTCATATAACACCTTTAGCAATTCCATATTTTTGCGGAAAATATGCAAAACTTCCAGTTTTTCCAATTCTGGTTCTAATTTTCTGAACACGTTCCAAGTTATCAGCACGTCGTTCAGACAATATTCTTTTACTTTATCCAAGTCCCAAGATTTTATTTTCCGCTTATTTTCCTGATGCAAGTGCCAGAATTTGGTTTCCGATCCGAGGAACTCTTTCTCCACTTCTACCAAAGATTTGGAAAGCCTCGAATCGTACAAGTGCACCATGTCCATGGTGTCTCTTATTTGCAGAGAGTAAACAACTTCCGGAGGGTAATGGATAAAAAGTAAGTCGAACTTAATATTGTGTCCGATCCATATACGGTCTCTGTACTCCAGCAAGTATTCTCTAAGCCATCCAGGATCGGGGTAGGGAAAAAACTCTTCCCTACCCTCTGGCTCCAACCTTATGCCTATGCCTACAATTTTTTCTCTCCACCAATCCAATCCAGTCGTTTCAAGATCCAGAATCAGATATCGATTCATTCAGGATCTCCTCCCGAGTCTTTCCTTTCCAAGTACAGGGCTTGTCGAAACTCGCGGTATAACCACAACTTTCACCTCGCAAAAACGGAGAAGACAAAACCTGCTCCAAACCAGGACAATGCGATTGCAATAATCGCATAATCTGCAGCAGGACAGGGAGCCATACGGTTTTTTCCGCTTGGCAGCAGAAGCGTTTATCGAACACTCTATTAAGAGCGACCAAGTTCGTTTGCCAATAGATATGAGTCAGAAAATTGTGTGGCAAAACGAATCTAGCATCCTCAGCGGACAAGTGCTCTGTATGGTAAGCGTCGATAATCACTCTAGCGGCTGCCAAGTTAGCTTGTATCAGCTTGTTTAAATCAGGATTTTTTTCCAAGTCATGTCCCGCTCGAACATAAGACGGTGGCAACAGAAAATCGAAGTAAAGCTGTTCCGTTTTGTTGCGAGTCGATTGCTGCACAAACGACACCCCAATCCTGTTCCGCACAAGCTGATGGGTGAAAAACCTTGGAACGTCCTTAAGGAGGAAAACAAAATTCACCCACTCCAAAGGTGTTGCCAAAGCCGTTTTGGAATCTCTAAAGAACGGTTCTACCAAGTCCTCTGGAATGTCTGTCTCGTAGTATCCAGTGTAGGCGCGCATTCCGAGGGCGATCAACTTTTTGGGATTGGGCGTCATGCTAATCAGATGCACTTCTGCGGTAACTCCTGCGAACCAGCGCAAAATTTTGTTTTTATAAGGTTCTTGGTGGACTAAAATTTTTGGCTTCATCGTTTTTTAGCTCCTTGCAGAAATTCTCCTAGAATATTGTCGTTTTCCAGACAAATTAAACCCATGTTGGCGTAATTGTGCAGATCCAACAAAGCGTCTTTTACTGAATCTCGATTGGGTTCGATATTTCCAAAATTCTGGAAAACTGCACTCACCAACCGCATGGAAATCCCAGCGATCTCGCTTACCACACCAATTAGACCCATCCAGTGATAAGATCCACCGTACTCTTTGTTTTTGCGCACGAAGATTTCTCTCCCTTGCGCACAATAAGAATCGAACATTTGTAATTCTTTCGTTTCGTCCATAGCAACCTCCTTAATCAGTATTTAATATTTTGTAAAGCAAATCTGGTATAGATTCGATGGAAAAAGAAAAATCCCACAAGGCATATCTGCCAATGTAAATAAGGTTCGGAAACACCTCATCCACAGGAGGAATTGGTTTTGTGCTAGGATGCAAGATTTTGAACTTTATTCGATAAAGTTCATCATGGAAAATCGGTGGTTCGTAGTGGATACGATATTCCTGGAATCTAATCTTTCCGTATTCCCAGCATCGAGTTTCCGGTGGATTTCCTCCGTGGATCAGGCACAGAGTTTTCTCCTCTGGGCAATTTCCATTAGGAAATGCGACAATCCATTCCCAACAGACTGGTTGCGCATGTTTTGGATTTGGAAAAGTTTGCACAACCCATGTGTACTTCTCCGTAAGACTATGGATTTCTTCTTGGGTAAATGGACTGGATAAAAGTTTCCAATGCACATCGGATATCCCGATGAGCCAGTTGCACAGAATTTGCGGCTCCAAGTAATACCTTTGACCTGTTGGATATTCCTTGGACAAATTGGAATCTCCAACCAGAGAGTGCAAATCTCCCCAGCGATTCTTTTTGTAGTCTTCGGGAGATACCGTCCAGTGTATTTTCCAGAGAATTCTCGGCAACAGAGGAAACTTTTTTTCGAAGTATTCACTTTCGATGCTGGTAAACGGATAAACCACAACCTCTCTCCGCATCGTCCAGATGTCGATGTCTATTTGCGGGAAAAGCTGTCGGAAAACATAAGCCACCACCGCAGAGGAAGCACCAGACCCTAAAATTGCGAGGCTTTTATATCCCACTGTAGCACTCCTTTTTTCTCTTGGCACAACTGCTCTAGAGTGTATAACCCAAGCCACAAAGCGTCTTGTTCGTGTGGGGTTCCGGGTTTGGGCAAGTGTTCTGTGTACCTGCGCATGGAATGCATCCATACATCAGGTCTGACCCACAGGGTATTTACTCCGAAGTTTTCCAAAAGGTCTTTTAGCCAAATTTTTACGTATTTCACGGATCTCCAAACAGGGAAATCTTCGATCACGTATAAAACGTCAGGGTCTGGAAGGACGACTTTAGTGGATTCTTGTAAGGGGACGCAAGCAGTCCTGTAATAAACCACTCTGTCGTCCTTCCATAGCCACGCTATACCTGTATTTATGCCAAGATCCAAGACTACCAGCTTCATTGCAACTCTTTAAGCAAGTCCTCGAAGACACCCTGCTTGGGAGGAATTAGGACGTCCTGCATCGGCTCCACAATATCGATATCTTCGGAAGCTTTAGACAGACGTTCCAAAATCGGCTTGGAAACTTCTTCTAATTGCTGGATTTCCTCTTCGTCTAGCAGGGACACCGTCAGATATCCTTTCACTTTGTTTTGCCAGCGGGATTCATATTTCTCCTGGATTACGGACACTTGGAAAGAGAACTTCTTTAAGGTCGACTCCAACTGCTCTAGGGAAACCTTCCCTGAGGTCGGAGCACCGATCAAATCTAGAATCGCATCCAATTTCCAGCGTGCCTTCGGAGAAAGCGACAAGTAATCCCAGATGAGTTGCTGGCTTTGTAATTCCATCCAAATAACCTGGATATACGGATACCCTGAATTGCCCTCTCCAGGGGAGATTCGAATAGGGTAAACAGTATATTTGCCAGGCTCTAAAACGTTTGCACTACGCTCCAGACTGATTTCCATTTTGCACCTCCATATAAGATAAGATTTTTTGATACGTTGGATTTTGGATAAGACGAGGAAGGTTATGGGCAATCCTGCACTTGGTCACAAAGTTCGGCATATCAAAAGACAAAACGTGTTTGGTTTCGCCTTCGTGGAGGACTTTAAACATGTAGCCGACCATGTCCACTGCGGCACAGATCAGCTTACTGGTCATTCGACCCGTGAAAGCTGGTTGGATAACGTCCTCCTCGAAGGACTTGGCAGTGTTTACTCCGATGAGCACGACCAGTTTGTCCAAAGCTATCAGATCGTAAATGTATTGGGTAAAATCCCGTATCAACTTGTTGTAATCGTTCATGGTCGGCAAACTGTCGTAAGGTCTTTTAATGTCGGGGTAGTCCTCGAGGATGTTTTCCATCAACACACTTTGCAACCGAGTCACACTGTCCACCACGATCGTTTGGTACTTGTCGGTGTGCTTAGCGAATTCGATAGCTTCCTCCATTATTTTTGGGTTATCGACGGTGATATAATCCACAGTCCTCTGCAAAGAAGCCAAACCATGCTCAGTGTCCAAAAACAACGGATCTGGAAACGTGCTCGCGAAAGTCGTTTTACCCACACCCGACTCTCCATAGATCAAGAACTTTATTTTCTGCAAGTACGTTTTGCGATCAAACTTTTGGATATTAATAGCCATGCGACTCCTTTCTGTTACCACGGATAGATTTTGTTACAATATTCCAGCCATGGGCACTCCTCATGGCATGTGTACAAAGCCGTTCGACGGGGCAACTGCTTGGGTAAGATGTATTTTTGTTCTACTTCCAGCACCTCCTTAATCCATTCCATCAATTCTGCTTGGAAAGCGTTCAACTGCTCTTGGCTATACAATAGCCAATACCTTTGGACTTCTAGCTTTTTGCGTGCGGTGTCCAAAACCAAAACGTTATACATCGCGCCATCCACACTCTCTCCCAGCTGTCTAGAAAGCCATACGTAAAAAATCCCCTGCAGAGACATAGCATACGTTATCGCGACGGGAGATTTTCGAGTGGTTTTGTGATCCACTACCCAGATTTTATCCGCCATATCCTTTATCGTTAGATCGATCCTTCCATTTAGAGTCAGATCCTCGGACAGGGGATATTCAAGCTTTCGCTCCACGGAGAGAACCTTACCGAGATTGGCTTTACTTGCGTATCGACTAACGAACCAGCTTAGGTCGAATTCAGTATCTTTTATCGCATCCAAATTCCAAATGCCTTTTTCGTAATATCCCTGGAGCAAGGTATGCACCGCAGAGCCTAAAGTTATGCTTTCCACGGGTGGAGCGGGGATTTCCCAACGTCCAAAAGCATACTTTAGCTTGCATCGGATAAAGGCAGAGAGTTTGGATGGGTTAATGGTAAATGTCATAAGTCTCGCAAACTTTCCCGATACGATCTGTCGGACTGGATCTCGTAGTAAATTTGCTGCAAGGTATCGTCCCAGTCCGAATCTGGTGTGTGGCAAATAACCTTTACCCAGACGGGCAACTCTCTGGAGTCATATTCTTCCAACAGGTGCTGTGCTGCCAATCGGACACCTCGAGGAACTTTATCGGAAAACTTTTTCCACTGGATGATCAGATCTTCTAATTCGGTGATTTTCCTGGACAAGACTTCATTCGGGAACATTTTGAACCTCCTTTTCCAACAGAATTTGTTTTAAGACAGAATGCAAGGTATATTTCGATTTGCGCAAGAGCAAATCCAAAAGCACTTTATCGCTTTTCACCTCGCTGTGGAGCAGGAAAACTTCAGACCTTTTGGTCGAAGTAAGACGTCTGACCCGGTGGATCGCTTGGTAAAAATAATCGTAAGCGATCGGCAAATCCCAAAACACTAAAGAGCAATCAGGCGCATTAAATCCAAACCTTCCGACCCCAGGGGTGAGAAAAACCACTTCTAAGTCTCTATCGTTGATGCGATCCATTATGGTTTGTCGTTCGAAAGGTTTGGTTTCCCCTGTTAGATACTCGGTTCTAAACTTTTTCCGCACGTCCACAGTCCGATGGTAAAGGTTGTGCTTGAAGGACGTGAAAACCAAAACGGGTTTTTCCACAGTTTCCAAAACATTTAGCAATGCCCTATAGCGATCCCGTGGCAAAGCCAAATCCAAAACGAACGGATCGCTTACAATTTGCATCGTCCGCAACAGCAAAGTAAGTTTGTTCGCTATGGGAGACTCTGCTAAATATAAATCCTTATACAATTTGGAAATGAAATCTAAGGTAACGGAAGAAAGTCCAACGTTTATGCTGTGGAAAAGAAAATCTGGAATTTGCACATTGTGTGGATTCTCGTCGTACAAAATGTACGGATAAGCCGAATCCACAATCTTATCCAAGGAGGAGCGGTTACCTACCACTTCCCAACCCCAATAGCGCTGCACGTAGCAGTGCTCCTCCGTCCAACGCCAATAAGAGGAAAACCTCTTAGGATCCAGCAAGTGCAATTGCGTCCACAGATCGTCCGCATATTTGCCAATCGGGTTGCCCGTCAGCAACAATATGTGCTGCGGTTTAGTGCGCTGGACGTAAGTTTTCCAGCGTTGGAATCTCTTTGTTTTTCGATTTTTCAACAGGATGGATTCATCGAAAATAATTGCGGAAAAAGTCTCTTCCCAGTCTGGATCTTTGTCGTAAGAAGTTATCCGATAGGGAGCGGAAAATTGCTTATTCAACTCCCTCCTCCACCACTCATGCAGAGAAAGTGGAGCCACGACGAGCAAGTTTTCCGCATTGCATTTTTGCATTAGGTTGATCGCAATTCTTGTTTTTCCATTTCCAGGTGGGATCCAGATTATTTTACGCAACTTTATAACCAAACTCCTTTCCGTTCAAGATTGTGGGGGTATTTTAAATGCGTTTTTGGCACTTTTGGATAGAAAAAGATTAAAGATTTTTAATCCATTTGGTTAGAGTTTCGAAATTTAGAAATTTTAATCAAACACTAATCAAATTTTAATCTTATTTTAAGGTATTTTTGCGAAAATCCGCTATAATATAAGCATAAAATACAAAAACGGAAAGGAGTCTAGAAAATGGCAACATACAAAATCCGATATGCATGCGGACACGGAGAGGGAAAGGTGGAGGTAACAGGAACCAGCCAGCAAAAGAACAGCAAGCTAAAATGGTATGAGGAGAACTTCCTATGTCCTGATTGCTACCGATCCAAAAAGCAGACTGAACCCTATCAAGCCGAAATTATAGCAAACTATTTTGTAGGGGGAGAAGCTTGGATTGTTATCACAAATGGAGATACATACTCTATCCAGGAGAATCTTAAGAAAAACGGATTCTTCTGGGTCACGTATTGCAGTGATTTCTTTGGAGCGAACCCCAAGAAAGGTTGGGGGATCCCAGTCCCAGAAAATCGAAATGATCTGGTCAAAATTTGTGAATTTTTGAAAGAACTCGGAATTCAGGAATTGAAAATTAATGTTAAACCCATCCCGAAATTCTTGCAGAATGCAGAAGATGAAGATGGAGATGAAGAATAGAAAGGAGTCCTAAAATGAACACCAAAAACTTACCCGAAAATTTAGATATCGAAACTTTGGACAAGCTAATCTTTATGCTAAAAGAGGTAGACTCAACCATGCTTCTCTAGAATATGCTTACTACAAGTCTATGGAGGAGAGTGTATCCGCGAGCATCCTGAAAAAGTATCTGGAAAAACTTGCCCGTGAGGGCAAGCTGAAAAAATGCGGCAAAACTCGCTACGGAGATGACATTTATAGAGTGTGCTAAATGACCAAGAAAGGAGCCCAAAATGAAACCGATTATTCTAAACCAGATCACAGTGTGGAAGCTGACTAACGCGATTGCATCCCTTTCCGATTCGACCCACATCCGCATGAGAGTCCCATTCGGACCAGGGATCGAAGTCAACGGTCGAAACGGAAAGCGACCAACCTGGAAAATTGGGAGCGTATCCGTTCCCATTTCAGAGGAACTCGACAAGTTTTTCCTTGCGGACAATGGCAAGTATTCTCTTGTCTTCAGTCCGTATTACGTCTTGGATGTGAATTCCCTCGAAACCGAAATTGAATTTACAGAGGGAATTCTTCCTTCGGTCACAGTCTTCCCAATCTTTCGAAATGTGAAAGATGTGTTCATGTTCAGCGATCTAGACCTGCAAATTAAGTTTTTACCCAATCAGACAGTTCACGTTTACGCAACAAAAACACCTCTGTTGCCTAATTTTCCATATTAACATTTTAGAATAAGTAAACCCACTCCAATGCACCCTCTCACCGAAAATCCCTTCGGTGAGAGGGTTTTTTAAATTGTCCAAACATTAATCAAACACTAATCAAATTTTAATCTTATTTTAAGGTATTTTTGCAAAAATCCGCTATAATATAAGCATAAGATTTAGAACGGAAAGGAGATTACAGAAATGGCTAAGTACACAGTAAAATACAGTTGCGGACACGGGGAGCACCAAGTGGAGCTTTTCGGACCCAGCAAAGAGCGCGAAAAGAAAATTCGGTGGTATGAGACCAACGTGGTCTGCCCAGAGTGCTACCGGGCTTCCAAGAAAGAGGAGCCCTATGCGGCAGAAGTCATCAACAACATGTTCTCTGGAGGAGCTTGGATCGTTATCAGCAAGGGTGACACATATTCGATCAAGGAGACCCTGAAGCAGCACGGTTTCAAGTGGATGGAGTATTACACAGATGCTCTGGGGACGACCCCCAAGAAAGCTTGGGGGATCCGAATCCCAGAAGATCGGGAGGAGTTGATCAAAATTTTAGAGTTTTTGCAGACTCTTGGTGTAAACGACGTGAAAGTTCGCACAGATCCTCTAACACAAGCACTGCTGTCTAAAATCAAATAGTTTCAATTAAAAACCCCTGTCAAGAAACCCACGGAGAAAACGTGGGTTTCTTTGTTTATAGACTCCATCCTTTCTGAATGTTGGATTAAAATTTCCAAAACACTAACCAAACTTTAATCAAACACTAATCTTATTTTAAGGTATTTTTGGATGAAATCCGCTATAATATAGATAGTAAATCTAAAAAGAAAGGAATCTAAAATGAGCAACAAAAACTCACGCGAAATCGGACAATTTACAGAGCCAGAGGTAATCGGGATCGTAGAGAACATGTATGGGCTGCAATCCAAGGTCATTTACCGGTACGACCGAAGACACAAAGCACATGTTTTTCAATTCGAGGATCAGGATCCCAACTGCCCTACCACTTGGGGCAGAGGGGTTCATGGGGAACCAGAGGAAAAAGAGCAAGCTTTAGAATCCGTGCTCAAGAAATACAATCTCACTTGGGTAGAAAAGGAGTCCTGAAATGAACAATGTAACCTTATGGAGACGGAATGAATCAGGAGTATGGGAGCTGTTGGAAGAAATTCCAAATCCGCTACCGGAAATGAGTCCGAAAAAAGTGCTTCTAGCAGACTCCGAATGGAGGTTCCTGTGTGAAATAGAGATTGAAAACGGAGAAGAGTTCGAGGATACCAGCGTAGAAAATTAAATTCCAATCCCACCACGAAAGACCCACGGAAAAAACGTGGGTCTTTTTGTTTTTGAAGTCTACTACTATGGATACCATGGAAAATGGTGTTGAAACATAATTATATGGATTGGACTTAACTAAAACACTTTTAAGACTGCAGGCATGGATTTCGAAAGTGAATCTAATGTTCGAAAAAATTACCATGGCTACCATGGCTACCATGGAAACCATGGAAAAATACTCCGCATTGTAATTATATGCTTAAACATGTGTTCGATGACTCTTAAAAGTGTGATTTCCATGGTAGCCATGGTAGTTTTTAATGATTTCCTTATCTGCCTTTAAGCTTTCATTAATGAAAAAATAGAATCTGGCTCTAAACCCCCATGGATCCCCCATGGATCAACCATGGATCGAAGATCCATGGTAGTCGAGTTTTAATGAAATTTTAATGAATGGAGACCCCCATGGATGATTCGAAAAACCGAATATTAAAAAATTGCACAGCAAATTTTTCGGTAAATCGATCGAATCCACTTCCAAATCGTTTTTCCGTAAATCCAGAAAACCTTTTCCGCAGAAGAAAAATGCGTTATAATACGCTCAGGATTCCTTTCCGTTCCTCCCTCTCCCTGCTCCTCCTTATCATGGGCAGTCGTCTCTGGAGAGACGGCTGCTCTGACTTAAGGTATAATTAACCTCATGCGGAAACCTAAGATCTCTGTCCAAGCACTGGTGGAACGCAAGCTGGAGGGTTACATCATAACCCCATCCCAGCGCAAAAAGCGCAAGGAAGTCATTGCACAAATCCTTGCGGATCTGCTAGTGCACGGTAAGGCAGTTTTCCCTCCGCACCCTGCCATGCCAGGCGAGTCGATTCTGATGGAACTGAATCCAAGGGAGTGGCTCAGCTTGGTCGAGACTGTGCAGGAATGGCTAACTCGCAAAACTTATTTCGACAACCTGGTGGACGCGCAAGGCAACCGATACATTTTGCTACAGGACGTCTCCCATGGGAGTTTTGACCTCTCTGACAATGGAAGCAAAGAAGTCGAATCCTAATCTAAATTCCAGCAATACGGTAAAAGTCATCCTTCCAATCCAAACCGAAGAAACGCTGCATAAATTTGTCCAACTGGCGTGGGGAGTTACCATCCCTCGAACCAAAGTCTGCCCAGAGCATTGTTCTCCGTGGGAAGCGTTTGCGCATGCGTTTTTCGCACGTTCCAGCATAGCAGTGTGGCATGCCAGCAGGGAATTTGGTGGGAAGAGCTTTTTGCTGGCTTTGCTGGGATTGACGGAGTCCATTTTATTGGGAGCGGACGTGGCTGTTTTGGGAGGTTCTGGAGAGCAATCCAAACGTGTGCACCGTTATATCCAGCAGTTTCTGTCCAGACCCTCTGCTCCGAGATACCTTTTGGCTTCCGATCCATCCCAGACGGAGACTCGGTTCGTCATGGGTAATTCGATCCAGGCACTTATGGCTTCCCAACGCAGTGTGCGAGGACCCCATCCCCAAAGGTTGCGCATGGACGAGATCGATGAAATGGATCTTTCCGTGTTAGAAGCCGCTCTCGGTCAAACGCTGTCCAAAAAAGGAATAAAATCGCAGACGGTTTTGTCGTCTACTTGGCAGTATGCGGATGGAACCATGAGTGAAATTATGCGCAGAGCTAAGCAAAGGGATTGGAAAATTTTCACTTGGTGCTACAAGGAATCTTCCAATCCAATAGACGGTTGGCTGGAAGAAGAGGAAATCGAGCGCAAAAAGCACGAAATAACCGAACAAATGTGGAACATGGAATATGAGCTGCAAGAGCCTAACCCTAGCAATCGGGTTTTTTCGGATGAGGTTTTGCTGCAAGTTTTCGATGTCTCTCAAGTTTGGGAGGGTCATGTAAACCAATTTATCCAAGTGGAGCCACCAGTCCCAGAGGGGATCTATGTAACAGGAGCGGATTGGGCTCGCAAGGAAGACTATACAGTTATCGTAACCATCCGGATCGATTGCGATCCTTTCCGACTGGTTACCTTTGAACGTCGACAACAACAACCCTGGAAACTTATGCTAGAAAGGTTGGACTATGTAAACCGCATGTACAAGCCATTCCGTTCTACCCATGATGGAACGGGTCTGGGGGACGTGGTACAAGATTATCTAGAAACCTCTGCCAATCCGTTCATAATGGTCGGCAGAGACAGGACAGAGCTACTTTCCCGTGCTATTGTTTGGATACAGAACGGAAAAATCAGATTCCCGATGATTCGATATCTTTACAACGAGCTTAAGTTTTCGACGATGGATAACGTTTTTGGGGGTGGACACTTGTCGGACGCTTTAGCTGCGATCGCTTTGGCTTTGCACGGGGTCAAATTTGGCGTAGGAGTTTATGTTTGATGGAGGTAATATGCTAAAAAGGTTTTTCAATCGGGTTAAACAGTTCGCATGGTCGAGCGTGCTTTTTCCGTCTAGCTGGGGGAGTTGGAGTTTTGGGACGGAATCATCGGAAAAGCTTGTTGAGGAAGCATACAAGAAAAACCCAATCGTCTTCGCGGCTGTTAACTTCAAAGCTAACAGCGCGAGCAAGGTGCATCTAAACGTTTTTCGTGATGGAAAACTTCTCGAGGAGGAAGATCCTGCTGTGCGGTTGATCCAAAAGCCGAATCCTTTGATGAACGAAGCTGACCTTTGGAGATATATTATTGTGGATTTGAGCTTGTTTGGTTGCTCGGCATGGCAGAAGGTTCGCAATCAGGTAAACAAACCTGCGCAACTTTGGCGATTGCGACCAGATTGGCTGCAAGCAGTGGTTACGGAGGATGCGATCCTCTGGAAATACCAAACGGGTTCGGAAGTGAAAACTTTTCCGATGGAGGATGTGGTTTATTTTCACCTTTACGATCCTTTGTACCACTTGAACGCTTTGGCTCCTGCCAAGGTTGTTTATCCTTTGGTTGCTTTGGACAATGCGATTACCAATTTTCAATATCAATATCTGTCGAGCGGAGGACTTCCACCCATTGTGTTGAAGCTTAAAGGGTTTATCCAGCCAGAGCAAATCCAACGACTGCGAGAACGTTGGTCGGCACAATATGGGGGTATGCGCAATTGGTCGATGCCTGCGGTTCTGGATGGAGACGCGGACATAGAGAAGCTTGGAACTTCTTTCGAGGAATTCGATTTTAGTGGCATGGATTCCAAGCTGGAATCCAGAATTTGTGCGGTTTTCGGAGTTTCTCCGATTTTGCTGAACTTGCCTGGAGGTTTAGAGCGCTCCACGTTCAGCAATTACGAGCAAGCTTTGCGGACGTTTTGGACGAACGTTCTCATACCGCAAATGGAAGACATTCTAGATGTGGTTCAAAATCAGATTTTATCTGAATTTGGTGCTACAGGGGAGTGGGACTACAGTCGGATTATGGTTCTGCAAAACGATTTTCAAGACATGCTGGATGTTTTGCTTAAAGCTTGCCAAAACGGTATTATTACTGTAAATGAATTTAGACAGTATTTGGATATGGAAGGGTTCGAACAAGACGAACGGTTGTCTCCGATGCTAAAGCAAATGGATTTGGAATCCATTTCTAGGGTAGATCCTGAAGAAGTCAAAAAAGCGTCCAAAAACAATTCGGAGCCGTTGAAACCATCTGAAGAGGAATTAAATGCTTACATCCGCAAAGCGCAAGATCTAATCGCAGAGCCGCTGGAGCAGTTTTGGCAGGAAGAGCTGCCAAAGACAGAGAGAAATTTTCTAAATTGGGCTAAAAAAGTGGAAACTCCATGAGCAAAACTTGGGAGGAATTCTGGCAGTCAGAGTTAGAAAGACTTTGGAGTGATCTCCAAAGACAAATGGATGTTTTGGAGAAGCAAATAAGGTTGTCCCTGCAATTAACCAATCCAGCGGTTGGGGTGAACTTGCACCAATTCGACCCAAATTTGCCAGAGTTTATAGCCACATACGGTTTCGAGATGGTGTCTGGCATCAATGCCAGCACGGCAAAATCTCTTAGGGAGATTTTCGATGAGTACATCCGTGGAGGACATCCACATTCTTGGCTGGTAAAACGCATCCAGCAAGCAGGGATTTTCTCCGCAGGCAGAGCTAAAAAGATAGCCATGACGGAGTCTACGCGGATTTATGCGCAGACAAATCTGCGAGTTTGGGAGAAGACTCCGTGGGTGTATGGGAAAAAGTGGTTTACAGCTATGGATGAGAAGGTTTGTCCAGTGTGTGGGGGTTTGGAAGGCAAAGTGGTGGAAAAAATGGCGCAATTTAGTGTAGATGTCGCTAATCCTCCAGCACACGTTAACTGTCGCTGTGCTATACGTCCAGCGGTAAATCCAGATCTTTACAGGGTTGCGCCAGCTTTGGAGGCTTTACCTGCAGTTCCAGATCCTGCTGTTTTGGAAGATCCTATCCGTAAAAGTGCTGTTCCGCCAGAAGAATCCAATCTAAGTTTACTTTTCGATAGAGTCTCCGAGGAAAATGCTAAGCTAAGGAAAGCTTTAAACGAATTTTTCAGAAATTTAATTGAGCGAGAAAAATCTATTCCAGAGCATTGGATGTTTGCTCAAAGACTTAAAAGTTTTATTTCTTTACAGTTTAGCAGGATTTTCGAATCTCAAGGAATTAGAAAACCCATTTATGTGTTTAATTCATGGATTAAAGCATGGGCTATTTCCTCCAATGATCAGACTCTGTCTATAGCTTTACAATATTTAGCACACAAAATTTTCAAAACTTGGTGGCCAGAATGGCAAAACTCTAAATATGCGGAAATAATTGGGGATGGTTTGGAGAGTCTGAAAGAAGCTGCAATTGAAAAGTTTAAAAATTCTTTAAGTTTTCAGTTTGATGTGAGAGGTGTAACAGACAAAAAGGGAAATTGGAATATTGAAAGGATTCAATTTATTTTATTCGAGATAATCCCTGAAGAACTGAATTTTTATGGGGGTCAGCTTATGGATTTTGGTGGAAGTTTGATAATAGAAGAAATTTTGCAAGAGATTAAATCAGACGCCATGCAAACTTTGACAACCGAAAAAAGTTTGTTGGAGTTCATTGTTAATAAATACTCACAAGCGATAGTTCAAATCGTAACCCATCAAGAAGAATTTTTACGAGAGATGTATAGGTACTCCCAAGAGACTTTAAAGGATATTTTGCCAGAATATGTTACGCTTTTTCGAGGGTTTAATGTTTCTGATGAAGACTTGGCTAAATTTCCACCGGGAGAGGTGGTAGAGTATCGTGGAAATGCGATGGAATCCTGGAGTTTTAGCATGAGTGTTGCTTCTAACTTCGGGTTTATAATAGTTTGTGCACAAATTCCGCGATCCCGCATTATTGGATCGTGTTACACGGGTTTTGGTTGTCACCATGAGCAAGAATTTGTAGTTTTAGGAACTGCTGTGGATCGTGTTCTGGTAATTAAAAATGGAAGGTATCATTTAGTGCAGAAAGGAGTTAAAAAGTCAATGTCGGATACTATTGTTTATATGGGTGAAAACGGTTACTATGTTGTAGTGCCTGGATCGGACAGTGCGGATTGGCTACATTTAAGTGGCAATCCAGAAAAAGAGATGGAAGAATGGGGCAAACTGCTTGCGGAGCAAACTCGCCGAAAGATAGATAAAATTATTGCCGAGTGGAAAGAAACTTTCAATGAAAGTTGAGATAATTGTAGATATCGAACAAGCACTTAAACTGTCCGAATCCACATTTCGAGAAATCCTCCATCAAGGCATGGAAGCTGCTGTTTACAGAGCGTTGGAGCTTGTACCACCTTATCCACCTTACCCATCAGATGCAAAAAGTCCTACGCGCAGAACAATGCGTCTGGGAAAAAGTCTTGCTGTGCTAAAAGGTCGGGGCAATCCAGATGCAGAATCTTACGTAGAATCCAATGGAAAAATTGGTTGGGTAGGTACAAACGTGCAATATGCTAAATACGTTATTGGTGATGCGCAAGGCAAAGGTCAAGTTTGGTACCACGCTAAACGTTGGTGGAGGTTGGCAGACGTTATGCAGAAGGGTGAATCAGAAATAATAGAAACCTTTACCAAAGCCATAGATCGAATGCTTAAAGATTTGTAGAAAAATGGAGGTATAATAAAAACATGGAGGTTAAAACAATTTCCCATTCTCCAGAGCTTCTATCGGAAGAGGGGTTAGTGGAAGCGATTTTCGCGACCACAGGGAACATTGATTCAGTGAATGACCGAATTTATCCTGGAGCGTTCAAAAAAACCATAAAAGAAAGAGGTAACAGAATTCGAGTTTTGTGGCAACATAAATTTGACGAGGTTCCTGTTGGAGTTTTGCAGTCCCTGGAAGAAACCGACAAATTCTCCGAAGACCTAAAACAATCTGGTGTGGAAACCGTTCTAAAGGGAACGGTGAAATTTCTACCGACTGCTCGCGCACAAGAGGTTTACCAAGCTATTAAAGCTGGAGCAGTGCGAGAAGCTTCCATTGGTTTCGACATCGTGAAGAACAAATGGTATCTAAAGGATAACGTCCGCCATATCCAGGAGGTTATCCTGTGGGATTTGTCCTTCGTAAACTGGGGTGCAAACCCTGAGACAAGGATCGTGCAGAAAACGGTAATACCGTTCCACTCTTATGGAATTGATATGGAATCTGAGTGGAATGCTCCGAATCTTTCCGATTTTACGGACGAAAATTCTTTCGAGAATTTAGACACTTCGGAAAAAAAGCGCATCGCGAATCATTATGCTTTCTCCGTAAACTATCCTCCGGAAACTTTTGGAGATTTAAAGTTGCCTCACCATTCTCCGTCCAAAAGTGGGGTAGGCAATGCGGTTTGGAACGGTGTTCGAGCCGCGATGGCGGCTTTGATGGGAGCCAGGGGAGGGGTAAAAATTCCAGAGACAGATCGGGAAGGAGTTTACAATCATTTGGCGCAGCATTACAAGGAAATGGACAAGCAACCACCCGACTTTAAGTCAGTGGAAAATGCTCATATCCTTGCGCAAGCTGCAAAAATTGTCCCAATGCAATTGCGGAAAGAGCTTTGGGACGAATGGATTTCGATTTTTGATCCAAAACTTTATAGAATTTTGATGGAGGTAAAAAGATGGAAAGTTTAAATGAAATTCTGTCTCGCCTGGAAGAACTGGAAAAAGGTAATCTGGCCGAGAATTTAGATGAATACAAGCAACTGATTCAAAAAGCGCAAAGTCTAAAAGAGCAACAAGAGTTGCAATCTACTGTAAAGGAGTTGAAAAGCTGGGCGGAAAAGCCAAAAGTAACCTGGACGGAAACGGTCGTACCAGATGTTGCAGTGGACGAAAAATCTTGGATCGAAGTTGGACAGGTAAAGTATCGAATCCCTGTCGGGACGCTGCAAAAAGGTTACGACAAAGTTTTCGAGGCTTACATGGTCAAAGGTCTCGATTACATGTCTCCGTCGGATCGCAAACAATTGCAAGAAGGTTTAGACCCTGCAGGAGGTTTTTTGGTGCCTCCTGACACGATGGGTGCTCTGCTCAAGAAAATCGCTGCCATGTCCACGATCCGTCAATTTTGTCGGGTAATTACGACCAGCAGAGACTCTGTTCCATTTCCCGTGCTGAATTACACTGCGGACGATATATACACTTCTACCGTAAGACTTACCTGGACGGGAGAGCTTCCTGCGACTTCCACAGAGCATCGAGTTACAGGTCTTACCAGTATGTTTGGTCTGAAGAAAATTGACGTGCATACGGCTATGGCGAGCGCTCCAGTTTCCAACGATCTTTTGGAGGACTCTGCTGTAGACGTGGCTGGGCTACTTACCAGTCTGTTCGGAGAGGCATTTGCTCTCGGAGAAGACGAAGCTTTCGTCAATGGGACAGGTATTCGACAGCCCAGAGGCATCCTGCAGGAAGCAGGTGCGGACATCGCTGCTGTACCATCTGGTAGCGCTAGTTCTCTCACCGCAGATGGGCTAATTGACCTGTATTATGCTCTCCCTGCACAATACCGTCGCAATGCTCGCTGGGTTATGAACTCGCCCACGCAGAAGGTTATCGAAAAGCTAAAAGACTCTTCCAACCGATACATCGTTTCTAGTTTGATGTCAGCCTCTCTGCAGACGGGAGAGTTCGACAACCTCAAAGGCAAACCCATTGTGCTGGATGAGTTTATGCCAGATTGCGCTGCAAATGCTTATCCGATCTTGTTCGGTGACTTTACGGGTTACGTAATTGCGGATCGCACAGGATTGTCTATCCAAAGGTTGTCTGAGGTTTATGCCGAACTCAACACCACTTTGTTTTTGGCACGCAAGCGGGTGGGTGGAATGACTCTGGAACCCTGGCGATTCCGTGTTCAGAAGTGCGCTACTTCGTAATTTAGGAGGTGAGCTGTGTTAGGACAATATAAGGTTATTCCTTTGGCAAACGCCAAAGCGTTGTCTGGGGCAGGTTCCACCAATGGAGCTGCCATAAATCTAAAAACAGAAAAGGTATCCACTCGACGGAAGTCCAAAATGGTCGTTTCCGTAGGTGAACTTGGAGGTACCAATCCAACAGTTACAGTTAAACTGCAGGGCAGTGCGAATGGCACTTCCAACTGGACGGATATCCCTGGCGCTACAACGACTGCGATCTCTGCTGCAGGATCGGTGGAGGTAAATGTGGATTTACCTTATCCGTTTGTGCGGAGCGTAATCACTTTGGCTGGAACCTCTCCTACTGCGTCGGTTTATGCAGGTCTCCTGGCTGGGTTGATCTCTGTATGAGTCTAATAACCTTGGCAGAGCTGAAAACTTATCTCGGGATTGTGTCGTCTTCGGACGACACAATCCTGCAAAATTGCATCAACGCTGCCAAAGCTATAATCGAGAATTACACATCTAGATATTTTGAACCTAGATTGGAAACCCGTTATTTTGCTTGGGAGCGAGGAGACACTATCCTGTTAGACCAAGATCTTTTGCAATTGAACTCTTTGGTTTTGGATTCTGTTACCATTCCTTCGGCAGACATCATCCTTTTGCCGAAAAATTCGGAAGCCAAAACTAAAATCAAGTTGAAAAATTTCTACTATCCCTCCGATCTAGATGCAGCGTTTTGGGAAGTGTCTGGGAGCTGGGGTTTTTCGGCTCAAGTCCCAGCAGACATAAAAATGGCTTGCACGAGGTTGGCTGCTTTTTTATATCGGCAGAAGGACTCGCAGGTTTTCGACGTAACAGCCATGCCAGAGGTCGGCCAGATCGTTATTCCACAGGGGATTCCGAAGGATGTTATGATCCAAATTAAACCCTACAGAAGGTACTTGGTATGAGTTTTAGCTTGTCTTCTGTTCGAACAGGTATAAAAAATGCTATTTTAGCCAAGTCTTTTACGTGTTTGGACGATTTACCCAATAATGTAAATACTGCTAACCTTCCGTTAGCTTGGTTTGGACTGGAGAGATTAAGTGCTTCTTGGAGAGGTCTTTCCGTTATGTGGACTTCTGTTTGGTTCATCGATGTTATTGCGACTCCCGTAGCGCAAAAGATCCGCCCAGAGCAAAGAGCAATTTTGGAGTCCGCTATCCAAACGGTTATGGAAGGTCTAATAGAGGATCCAACCCTTGGAGGGAGCGCAGATCATATAGAAACTTGTTCCAGTGGTGGGATGCAAACTATCCAAGTGGCAGACGTTATGTACTTGGGTTCAAGGATAACTCTGGAGGTAATCAACAAATGAAAAAGTTGCGTTATGTCGGAAAAGGTTATTTGCTTGGGGTTCCAGCGAGGGACTTGGATGCAGAGGACATTTTGGAATTGGAAACCAAAGGTTGGTCTCCAGAGGAGCTTATCCGAACAGGACTTTACGCTCCACTGGAGCCCTCTGAAAAGAAAATTACTACCCCACAAGAGACTAAAAAATCTGGAGGTGCATAATGGCAGTTTATGGATTGCGTCGATTGCAAATCGGAAAAGAAACCACCTGGGGAACGGCAGTTACACCGACCCAGGAGTTGCGTGGAATCAATGATCTGAGTTTTGAGTTCGACCCTGCTCTGGAAATCAAGGGTGAAGTGGGTCACTTTACACCCAGCATTGTTAAGGAGCGCATTCCAGAGATCAGCGCATCCCTGGAGATGGACGTTTCCTATCAGCACGTCCTTTATCCTCTTGCGATGGTTTTCGGGGAGCCAACTCCTACGGGTTCGGGTCCTTATACATGGACGTTCAATGCTCCGTATTCCGCTCCGTCGAATCCAAAATCTTTTACGGCTTATTACGGATTCGCTGGAGCTGGAATTTACAGAGCTGCAGGTTTACTGGCGAACAGTTTAACAATTTCTGGCAATGCGGGAGAAGACGTCACACTGTCTTTGGAGTGTCTTGCGAGAACTTTGGCAACGCAATCGAGTTTTGAAACAATTTCTTTGGAAGACGTGCAATACGTTTCAGTAAAGCACGGTTCTTTCTATTTGGATTCCTTCACAGGAACCATCAAAACTACTCCTGTAACAGGGACACTTATCGAATTCGAGTTGTCCATGGATTTGGCTCGACATCTGAAGAAATTTATTTCTTCCAATGCCCAACCAGAAGCGTTCGGAGAAGCTGCGTGGGATATCAGTCTTCGGATGATTTACGAGTGGAACAGCAGTTCGAAAAGTCTTTTAGACGATCTAACTGCGGGACTTACCCGAAGACTTATCTGTGTAAGCTTTGGAACAGGGACGGGTGCGGGAGAACGTTTATTCGAAATCCAAATGCCAGGCATTTTAGCCGAGCCCGTTACACTTTTTTCCGAAAGAGATGGAAATGCCACGGTAGAAATGACCTGGAAAGCGATATACCAATCTACCATGGCAACCCAGCTTAAAATTATCGTCAAAAACGAAAAGAACAGTCTATAAGTATGGAAACGGAACAACGAGAGCTAAAAATTTTCGTTTTGCCAGATTTTAACAAGAGACCAGGGACGTTCAAACTGCGTCAAAGGTTTGTCCGTTTGTCCGCAAAACTGCTGGAGTTGGAAGAGCTTAGCAAAAAAGACGACTCCCAAGCCAAGCAGGAAATGGCAAAAGCGTTTTTAGAGTATGACGCTTTGCTGGAGCACGTTTTGCGGACAGCTTGCCAAGTGGAAAACGGTACCATCGAAGAGGCTTTGGAGAATCTATCCGCGGAAGAAGCGGATACCTTATTCCAGCAGGTTTTTGGTGTTGGAGGGAATAAACGTTTTTTCGAGAACGCTTCGAATGGGACTATGCCAGAAGCATCCTCATAATGGCGCAAGAATGGGGCATCCCTCCATGGGAAGTGGAAGAAAACCTTTCTCTGTATTGGTTCGAGGCTTATTTAGAATTGTCCAGAGAAAGAGACAAAGAGCTGAAAAAGTTAAGTCGTAAAAATCGAACATGAGTCCAGAAGTAAAAATTAGAATCCTTGCCCAAGATGTCGCTTCTCCGTCCATCCAAAGAGTTGCGGGATCCTTGCGTTCTTTAAAATCAGAAGGACACTCCGCAGGACAAGCATTTGGGTTTCTGCAACAAGCTGTCTCTACCGCAATGGGTTTTATTAGCGCAAACATTGTGCAGAACGGGGTTTTCGCTTTGCAACAATTAAGCAGAGAGGCTTTTAATTCTATTTCCAACTTCGAGCGTCTCAGCATCATGTTGGAGGGCATGGTAGCCAGAGATATAAAACGGGCTTCGAATGGGGCTCTGAGTTATCAGGAAGCTTTGCAACAAGCAGGAGGCGCTACCAAGGATCTGATACAATGGATAGAAGACTTGGCCATACGTTCTCCGTATGCTACTTCTGAAGTTATTTCCAGTTTTGCGCAAATGGCTCGTCTTGGTCTTCCGATCGAGGAAACTAAGGCAATGACGCAAGCTTTGCTGGACATGGGAGCAGGCTCAGGTTTGGCTTCTGCTGAGCTGGGTAGAGCAGCTTATGCTTTAGGACAGATTTCTGGTGCCGATAAACTTTTGCTGCAGGACTTGCGCCAACTTACGAATGCAGGTATCGATGTTAAAGCTGTTCTGGAGCGGATGGGAGAAAGTTTTGAGAGCTTAGAAAAAAAAGGAGAGGATGGAGAAGTTTCAACGAAAGCGTTTTTGGAAGCCTTTAAACAAGTTGCCTCTGAAGATTATGCTGGTAATCTGGATGCCATGGCACAGTCCTGGACAGGACTGGCAGGTGCGCTGCAGGACGTGAAGGAAATTGGTCTTAGAAGATTATTCCAAGGAGTCTTTGAAGTTTTGAAACCCCTGGTCTCTCAGTTTACAGACTGGGTTTTGGGACCTGGGTTGGCACGTTTGGAATCCATTGGAGAAAGCATTGGAGTTTTAGCAGAAAAACTCATAAAAGTCGGAACAGCATTTTTCACTGCGGGACCTTTGTCGTTGGAATTTGCTGAATCCTTGGAGATTTTCGGTGGAAATGTTAAAGAGACCTATGAAAAAGTGATTATGCCAACTGCAGAAAGGATAGTCGAAAAGTCTAAAACTTGGGGTGAGAAAATTCGCAATGCCTGGACGAATCTGGTTGGAGAGGGGTTTTTCAGCGAGAAGTTTAGAAAGTCTTTATACGACATAGATCCTCTGGTCGGTCGTGTTTATGATACTTTATCCTCTAAGCTGAAACCTGTTGTAGAGTGGATCATCAAAAACAAAGGTCCTTTACTGGAAACGGCAAAAGCTATTCTGGCGGTTTTGGCTGCGATAAAAGTGTTTGGAATCGTGTCTGGAATTCTGTCTGGACTTGCGGCTTTGTTGTCTTTATTGTTTTCTCCGATTGGGTTGCTTATTTTGCTGGTTGGATTGTTGGCTTTGGCTTGGAAAACCAATTTTGCTGGAATGCGAGATCAATTGACTGCATTGTACATGGAAAGTATTTTACCGACTTTCGAAGCGATCAAGCAAAAATTCGGCGAGCTTAGTGTTTCCATGAACACTATGGGTATCGATTGGCAGAGGGTTTGGGAGAGCATTACAGGATATTTTGTTTTTGGTTTTGTAAATATGCGCCATCAGCTCGGCATGATTTTGGCGCTGATTCGAGGAGATTTCGACGCGTTTGGGATGCACTTGCGAGAATGGATGGTTAACATCGGAGAGAAAATTATCGCTCCTCTGATTAAATGGTTGACGGGAATAGAAATTGACGCTCGCAAAGCCATCGTGGGTTTTGGAACGTATGCTTGGATGGCGATGGAGCTTTTGACGTTAAAAGTATCCAATTCCATCGAAACAATGAAAGCAGGAGTTATTAACGCATTTGTTAGCATGTATAATTCTGTTGCTGGACAGATAAACCGTTTTGGATTTGTTTCGGAGGAGATTGTTCGAAGAATTAGATCTGCTTTGTCTTTGTCCAAATTTGTAATCATCGGCAAAGAAATCGTGGATGGCATTATCAAAGGTATACTGGATAACGCTTATCGCATTGCTGCAGCGTTCAGCGGAGCACTAATCCCTGTCATAAACGCAATCAAAGCTATACTTGGAATTTCTTCTCCGAGCAAAGTTTTTGCTGAGATCGGAAAGCAAATGGCGGCTGGACTTTCTTTGGGGTACCAGAAAGGTTTAGAAAACTTACAATCTGTCCCTGTCCTCGCGTCCACAGCTACTTCTCCGTCTCAAACGGTATCTGTGAACGTGGTTATTAACGCACAAATAAGTAACGAATTAGATCTCAATACAGTCGCTCGCAAAGTTGCAGAGGAAATTAAACTGCGTGCGTTCCAAGGCAGAGGAGCAATTATCTCATGACGCTATTTCGATTGCATTATACGGACGGTCTGTATAACAAAACGCTGGTGCTAAAAAGCAGTAACAAATTTGGAGTGTTGGAGTATGAATCTAACACAGATGAGGATAGACTGGTTTTGACTTTGCTTGGTAATAGTGCTTCTGAAAACGTTGAGCTGCTGGGTCAATTGGAGTGGTTTCTGGACAAGGTTAACCTTTGGACAAGTAATCGATTGTATCCCCGAACTTATTTGGAAAGAGATGTAACAGACAGTGAAACAAATTACTATCGAACTCCAATCGATAACATGCAGATAAATCTCCGAGAAAATTGGTATAATTGGATCCACGCTCGCAAGCCAGAGGTAGAAATTAAAATATCCCACCCTGCTTATTGGGAATCTTCCGAAGTCGTTTTGAAAATTTCCAATCCACACGTTAATCAAGACACCACAGATCCAATTCGTGTGGATAATTTAACCAGTAACCAGGGTTCATCTTTGGGAGAATTTTACAGCTATTTGAAATACTTTTATTCCAGCCATCTCCAAGAATTCCAAAGTCAACTCAGCTATCCTGTAAAACTTCGTATAAAGTCTTTAGATAGCCAGCCGATAGATTCAATTTTGCTATCCGTCGGCAATCAGATGTCTGATAATGTACAATCTAATCGTGTGCTCGACGCTTATTACGGCATGGGAGGAACTACCAAACCGAGCGCTCCAAATTACAATTTGTACCAGTATGGATATTACAAAGAGTTATCTGTAAGTACCTCCTGGACGAGCGTTATCCACTGGGAATTGTCTGCTCCAACGAATCTGGAATTTGACGCTTTGCTGATTTTAGCCAGAATTTTAAACCCTAATTCCGATGTGAGATTTGGAGTAAGGTTCGGCAAAGATCCAGCAGTATTCTCCGAATGGCTCCAAGCAGAAAGTCATCCAGAAGAGCTTTGCAAAATTGGTATACTCCGTTCGACTTTGCTGCATAGGGTTTCTAATGACTACAATGAGATTTACAATTTACATTTGATGGCAATTGCTTCTACTTCGACCTCTGTAGATTTGGATTACTTGGAGATTTTCCCTGCACGAGATGTGGTAGAGGTTGTTTCCGCTTCCGGAAGAGGTTTGCAGACTGGTGAAACTCTATTTGTAGATGGTGCTATAAAACGAGCGTGGGTGACAAACAGCAACAATCGAATAATCGATCATTGGATTATTCGAGGAGGTGGCAATCTCACTTTGACGCCAGATCGGGATGGGGTTGTATATTTTAAAATGCGCGGAGCTGGACATATCCTAAAACGTGTCGAAGTGCAAGCGTTTGCGAGGTCGAGGACGCGAGCATGATCCACGCAAAAATACTGAATCGAAACTCCCTGTACACAATTTTTGCTGAAAATTCCATTCGGGTTGAACGGGTTATTTTGGCATCTTTTGGTGGGTTAATTAGCGCAGAGGTTATTTTACCGTTTGCTGGAGTGGAAGAAGAGTATCTAGCACTGATAAGCAATTATGTGGAGTTATGGGACGAAACTGGACAGGGTAAATGGCTTGGGTTGATTAATAACGTCCGCGTTCCATATGGACAAATGACCTTGCAGAGCAGTTTGGAGGATATGTACAATAGCGTAAAAGTCATATCCGCTATTGAATCCAAAAATATTGCGACCGACTGGGTAGAAGATAGCATAAGCATAAAAACTTATGGACGGAAGCAAAAACTCTTAACGGTATCGGAGAAAACAGAGAGCGAAATAAATACCCTAGCCAGCAAGTATCTGAATTTGCACAAAGAGCCTAGCATCGGTTTGGACGTCGCTGGCATGGGAGGAGATGAAGTTGTTGTCGGCGTTATTGGCTTGATACAAACCTTGGACTGGGTATATTATGCAAACGATAAAGGTTACGAGGCATACACGGAGACAGGTTCGGGTGGTCGAGAAATTGGAGAGGATGACCGACCGAAGTTTGCTCAACAAGTGCAATTGCTTTCTGCCGATGGATGGTCGGCAAAGAAAATCCGCATCCGTCCGTGGAAGTATCCAGAGAACAACCCTCCTACAGATGATTTGGTTGTAAAGTTATGTGCTGATAATAGTGGTGTACCTGGGACTGCTTTGGCAACTGTTACTATTCCCGCAAGCGAAATTGGAACTTCCTCTGATTGGGTGGAAAAAGAATTTTCGAGTGCTGTTGGTCTGAATCCAAATACGGTTTATTGGATAACGATTGAGCGTTCTGGAACGGTAGATGCGAGTAAATATTTCATGGTGGATACCAATGTAGATTTAGGATATCCCCGTGGAGATCCCTATCTTTGGTACACGAACTTGTCGAGATGGAAACCAGCACCTCAAAAGGGAGATCTTAACTTTGAGCTCATCGGCATGGGGAGCGTTAAGGAACAAATCGAAAACATTGTAACAAATTGTGGACAGTTCTTAAGTGGGGTAGAATTCCAAGCAGACTTTGCTACAGAAACGAGTGTTTTCCGCGAGGGCTATAACACAGCATTGTATGAGCTTAAGGAACTCTTAAAATTGGAAAGCAATCGAGCCATTGCATATGTAGATGGAAACCGAAGACTAATTTGCAAATTACTACCAACAGAGCCAACTGCAGAAAGCAATTACTATTACTTGCTTCCCGACGGAAAAACACGTTATTTTGCAGATATTTTCGATATGCCGAGAGTTGGAGAACATTATTTGCTCGAGGATACTAAACTTAGAGTGTCCTTTATGCCA
>Ga0308409_1000182_pt1 | contig 37385 bp, 30 predicted proteins | sample HotsprSampleMSe4_FD_203469 | JGI IMG/M metagenome (GOLD analysis project Ga0308409, IMG submission 203469) | Hot spring phototrophic mat microbial communities from Mushroom Spring, Yellowstone National Park, Wyoming, United States - 20060912_MSe4 ... | reverse complement strand
CTCTTGTAAGATCGATTGCATTGTGAAAATTGATAACAACCTACCACCACAATTTGTGGGATAACTCGCTGAGAAAACTGTCCACGAATTGACCACGTATAAATGACAGCGCTATTCGTGCATGCGTTAAACACTTGCGGACATTCCCCCTGCCGAATTAAGCCTATAGTAGGTAATTACAAAAACTGAGCGTCTGACGCGCTGATTTTTCTTCTATCTGGACACTATAGCAGGTATAATACGGCGAATCTATTTCTTTTGAATGCGGAGGTGGTTATGGGGCTAAAGCCGGATCATTGGATTCGCAAAATGGCGCGTGAGCATCGCATGATTGAACCATTTGCTGAAAATCAGGTGCGGGACGGGGTGATCTCTTTTGGGGTTTCCTCCTATGGATACGACATCCGCGTTGCCGATGAGTTCAAAATTTTTACCAATGTTTTCTCAGCCGTTGTCGATCCCAAGCACTTCGACCCCAAATCTATGGTGGATTTCAAAGGGGAAGTCTGCATTATCCCACCCAATTCGTTTGCTTTAGCCCGTACGGTTGAGTATTTTCGCATTCCGCGGGGGGTCTTAACCGTGTGTGTCGGTAAGAGCACCTATGCTCGCTGTGGTATTATTGTCAACGTTACGCCATTCGAACCCGAATGGGAGGGCTATGTCACGCTAGAGATTTCCAACACCACCCCTCTGCCGGCAAAAATTTATGCTAACGAGGGCATCGCCCAGGTGTTGTTCTTTGAGGCGGATGAAGAATGCGAGATATCCTACGCCGATAAAAAAGGCAAATACCAGAAACAACAATCGATCGTCCTTCCCAAGCTCTAGGAGAGACCCATGAATGTCTTTGGAAAATCAAACGTAGCCGAGTTTTTAGGCGATTTTGTCGTTTATCGCAACCTGATTCCGATGGATAATCGCCTGCCCTCATTGAGCGAAGTGCATGCCCGCCTTGATCTTCCCTCCCATGAAATTCCTCGCAAGCATGAGGTATCCTACGCCCGCGTGATCGTGGCGTTGCTTCGCGAAGCCCGGCGTCTCGAAGCACCCAAAGCCGAGATCAAGCGCTTGATTTTTATCGGCGACACCCGCATGAGCGACGGTGGCGCATTCGACAATATCTGCCAGGTGGCAGGTTGGGAAGGGATTATTTTTATTGGCTCGGAAAACACGGAGCCTTTCGAGTTTGAGAGCGTGCAAACCCCTGGCGGCCAAAGTATGGTGTTGTCCAATCGCTGGTCGGCGCTCAACGAAAGCGAAGACTACAATTTACGCCGTTATTGCGCGGTGCGTGGTTTTCCGATTGATGAGTCAACTGCGGTCATCCTGGATTTGGATAAGACAACCCTCGGAGCCCGCGGGCGCAATTCGCACGTGATCGATCAGGCACGGGTGGAAGCTGTGCGTCAAACTGTGGAATCCCTGCTTGGCGAAGCCTTCAATTTAGACAGCTTTCTCAATTCCTACAACCAGCTCAATCATCCTGAGTTTCATCCCTTTACCGCCGACAACCAGGATTACTTGGCTTATATCTGTTTGATCCTCGGCAGTGGTCTGTATGATACCGAAAAGGTCATTCGCGAGGTGCGAGGCAAACGGCTGTTAACCTTCCGTCAATTCATTGATCAGGTCGAAACCCACAAAGCAGAGCTTGCTCCCTCGTTACAGGCGATTCACGAATCGATTTACGCCAATGTTCAGGCTGGAGACCCAACTCCCTTCAAAGCTTTTCGCTACAACGAATACCAAAACACGGTGCAGCGGATGGGCTTTCTGCCCGACACGACCCCCCTGAACATTCTCCTCCAACAGGAAATAGTCCTTACCCACGAAGTGCGCGCCCTAGCTTTGGACTGGAAGCAACAAGGGGCGCTGCTCTTTGGCTTGTCGGATAAACCAGACGAGGCTTCAGTGCCAACCGCCGAGCTGGCCGAAAAGGGGTACCAGCCTTTGCATCGCACCCCTACCCACGTTGTGGGAAAGCCGAAATAATCGTCGCAAGGGAGAAAAATTTTTCCTCAGGGACGTTCCAATAGTCTATCCCAACTTACGCCAGGATCGCTTCCTCGAGGAGATGGAGGTCAACCGCCAGCAGTTGCGGGGTGGGCATGGATTTTACGATAATGTCCGGGTCTTTCAATCCATGACCGGTACAGACCGCCACCACCCGTTTGCCCTTGGGTTGAATGTGCCCCGTCAATACTTCTGCAGCAAAGCCGGCTAAGCCAGCCGCCGAAGCTGGTTCCACCCACACTCCTTCGCTCGCCAGGGTCTTCTGCATGGCTAGAATTTCCTCGTCACTGACGGCAATAATCCGCCCGCCCGATTCGTCGGCCGCTTGCAAAGCCTGCTCGCCGCGCGCCGGTCGGCCGATACGAATGGCCGTCGCAACCGTTTCAGGATGATCAACCGGATGGCCCAAAACCAATGGGGCTGCCCCACTTGCCTGAACGCCCAAAATGCGCGGTAAACCGCTTTGCTTTGCCTGATCATATTGGCGGAATCCCATCCAGTAAGAGGTGATATTGCCGGCATTCCCCACCGGTAAACACAGCCAATCTGGTGCAATCCCCAGCACATCACAGATTTCAAAGGCGGCGGTTTTTTGTCCTTCCAGGCGATACGGGTTGAGCGAGTTGACCAGGGCAATGGGATGACGCTGACAAATCTCCACCACCAGATGCAAGGCATCATCGAAAGAGCCCTGAATTTGAATTACCTGAGCGCCATAAGCCACGGCCCCAGCCAGTTTACCGGCGGCAACTTTGCCTTGGGGAATTAAGACGACCGCTTTCAGGCCGGCGCGGGCAGCATAGGCAGCCGCGGAGGCCGCCGTATTCCCGGTAGAAGCACAAATGACCGTCTTCGCGCCCCGACCGACGGCTTCGCCGATAGCAGCCGTCATCCCCCGATCCTTGAACGAGCCGGTAGGATTAAGGCCTTCATACTTCACATAAAGTTCAAAGCCGCCGCCCCACTGCTCCGCTAGGCGGGGCAGTGGGATCAGCGGCGTATTCCCTTCAGAAAGGGTGACCAGTTGAGTGTGCTGGGGAAGGTCTAAGAACGAGCGATAGCGTTGCAGTAATGGCGGGGTTGACATGCCTCAATCGATGTAAGAGCTAATGAAATCGGGGCGAGCCTCCGGGCGGCGTTCACCCCCGTCGGGGGAGGTAGGGCTATCGAAATAGACCTGTTGATCTTCATCAAAGCGACCGCGCTCAAAGCCGGTGCCAGCCGGGATCAGCTTACCAATGATCACATTCTCCTTCAAACCATAAAGCGGGTCTTTGGCTGAGGCAATCGCCGCGCCAGCCAGCACCTTAATCGTGTGCTGGAAGGAAGAGGCGGATAGGAACGAATCGGTGCTGAGCGAGGCTTTGGTGATGCCCAAAAGCACATCCACTGAGCGCGCAATGCGTTTGCCTTGTGCCAGCAATTGCTCATTTTTGCGCTTCAATTCGAGGCGGTCGACCAGATCGCCAGGCAAGTAATCGCTATCGCCGGGGCGGATAATTTGCACCTTGGACATCATCTTGCGGATGATGACCTCAAAGTGTTTGTCGTTGATGTTCTGACCTTGAGAGCGATAGACTTTTTGTACCTCGGTGAGGAGATACATCTGGCAAGCTTCCCGGCCCTGAATGCGCAAGATACGATGGGGGTTGAGCGAGCCTTCGGTTAGGGGTTGGCCTGGTTCCACGCGATCGCCATCTTTGACCAGCAAGCGCGCTGTACCGGGAATCTCATAGGCAACATCTTCCGTCACTTCCCGTGCCACAATCACGCGATTGCCCTCGATGCGCACGCGGCCCTTGTTCTGAGCCACAATAGTGGTGTTTTCATCGGCGAAAGCGATCACATCCCCCTGGCTGACCTCCCCACCATCTTCAACAGCGATCTTCCAGTCTTCCGGGATGTCATAGGGTTCTTCGATGAGTTGTGAGTTGCGCACATGCACTTCGCGCAGATCGCTGTAGCGGTCTGATTGCAGGATGGAAACAATCCCGCCAATCTCCGAAACGGTAGCTTCTCCCTTGGGTTGGCGGCGCGCTTCAAACAGTTCCTCAACGCGCGGTAGCCCGGTGGTAATGTCGCCACCTGCAGCAACACCGCCGGTGTGGAAAGTGCGCAGGGTGAGTTGCGTGCCGGGTTCGCCGATCGATTGAGCTGCCACGATCCCCACTGCGGTACCAACCTCGACCATCTTTCCGCGCCCTAAATCCAACCCATAACATTTGGCACAGACGCCATGCAGCAGTTCACAAGTCAAGGGGGAACGCACCTTCACTTCTTGAACGTTCGAAGCTACAATGCGGCGCACAATGGGGTGATCCAGCAGTTCATCGCGTTCGGCTAAGACTTCGCCTGTGTCGGGATCCACCACCCGCTCAGCAACCACTCGCCCATACAGGCGTGTGATCAGCGACTGGCCAGCAACATCATCGCTACGACGAATGAAAATCCCCTCCTGGGTGCCACAATCCTCATCGTTGATGATCACATCCTGGGCAACGTCAACCAGACGGCGGGTGAGATAACCGGCATCGGCTGTGCGCAGGGCGGTATCTGCCAGACCTTTGCGCGCCCCATGCGTGGAGATGAAGTACTCCAACGCAGTGAGACCCTCACGGAAGTTGGAACGAATGGGCAGGGGGATAATGCGCCCCGAGGGATCTGCCATCAAGCCACGCATCCCCGCCAATTGGGAGATCGGGCCAAAACCACCTTTCGTTGCCCCAGAAATGGCTTGCGCAGCCAGATTTCCATGCGGGTCCATGGTCGCCTTAACTGCGTCGGCCACCTTTTTTGTGGTATCTTGCCAGATTTGAATCACGCGTTCATTCTTTTCTTGCTCGGTGAGCAAACCGCGCCGGTAGTCGCGTTCCACTGCCTCCTGTTCTTGCAGGGCGCTTTCGATGATTTGCGGCTTCTCTGGCGGGATGGTAATATCCGAAACAGCCAAGGTATAGCCAGAACGCGTGGCATATTTGAAGCCAATATCCTTGATGGCATCAGCAACTTCAGTCGTCGTCTCTTCACCGCAGACCTCATAGAGTTCGGCGATCAGATCTTTGATGCCGCCTTTGTCCAACTCGCGATTGATAAATTGCATATTGGGCGGCAAAACTCGATTTAAGAGTACCCGTCCTACTGTCGTTTCGAGCAAACGAGTTTGGGATTGGGACAGACGGTTGCCCTCATCGTCATACCAGGTCGTTGCCATCAGTTTGATGCGCGCATGAAGGTCAACCTGTTCAAGCTCATAAGCTAATTCGACCTCATCCATATCGGCAAAGATGCGCCCATCTCCCTTGTGGGTCTTGTTGTCGGTTTTAGACAAATAATAAATGCCCAATACCATATCCTTGGAAGGGCTGATGATCGGTTCGCCATCGGCCGGCTTCAGCAAGTTGCGCGAGGAAAGCATGAGCTGGCGCGCCTCCCAAACCGCTTTCTGGGAGAGCGGAACATGCACCGCCATCTGGTCACCATCAAAGTCGGCATTGAAAGCGGTTGTCACCAGCGGATGCAACTGAATGGCGCTGCCCTCAATGAGCACCGGTTCGAAGGCTTGAATGCCCAGGCGGTGTAAGGTCGGGGCACGGTTCAGCAACACCGGCCGTTCTTTAATTACTTCTTCCAGGACTTCCCACACTTCGGGGCGGTTGCGTTCAATAAAGCGCTTTGCCCCTTTGACGTTGGCAGCATAACCATGCGAGACCAGGCGAGCGATCACAAACGGCCGATAAAGCTCTAAAGCCATCGTCTTAGGTAAACCACATTGATAGAGCTTGAGGTTCGGGCCAACCACGATCACGGAACGACCGGAGTAGTCCACCCGTTTTCCGAGCAGGTTGCGGCGGAAGCGGCCTTTCTTCCCTTTGAGCATATCGCTGAGGGACTTCAATTCGCGCCGCCCGCGCCGGGAGAGTGCCTTGCCACGCTGAGAATTGTCGATCAGCGAATCGACAGCTTCCTGCAACATGCGCTTCTCATTCCGCACGATGACATCCGGGGCGCCTAATTCCAACAGCCGTTTCAAACGGTTGTTGCGGTTGATTACCCGCCGATAGAGGTCGTTCAAGTCTGAGGTGGCAAAGCGGCCGCCATCCAATTGCACCATTGGGCGCAGGTCGGGCGGGATCACGGGCAAGACCGTCAGGATCATCCACTCCGGGCGGTTGCCTGAACGGCGGAAGGCTTCCACCACCTTCAAGCGCCGGGTGGCTTTGCGGCGCTTTTGCTTGCTCTTCGAGGTGCGCACCTCAGTCCATAATTCTTCGGCAAGTTTGTCAAGATCCATGCGCCGCAGGATATCGTAAAACGCTTCAGCGCCCATGTCGGCGCGAAAGACCTGACCCCAGCGCGACTTGAGTTCACGATAGCGCGCCTCACCCATAAAGGTCAGGGGGCGCAATTCGAGCAGCTCATCGCGCAGGCGGCTGTTTTCGTCTCGGGCGACCACTGCCTGGTCTTCCAGTTGCCTGCGCAGTTCTTCCATGCTCAAATCGGCTTCAGCGCGTTTGCGCTCAATATCGGCGGTAATGCGATTCAGCTCAAACTGCTTTTGCTCCTTGATTTCGCTTTCCAGTTCCTCCAGGCGGCCCTTCACCACCTCTTGCACTTTGCCAAGATGGGCATTGGTGATGGTTTCGCCGCTATCGACAATCACAATCTCGGTATCTGGGAAATGAATAGCCGATTTGGCTGTACTGCCGAGTTGTTCCTTCAGACTGGTTTCAAGGCGTTGGCCAGCCTTGATGATTGGGTCAAGTTTTTCGGCCAGCAATTCCTCGAAATGGGTTTCCAGTTGATGGCGGCGTTCATGCAGTCCCTTAATTTCCCGATCGCGTTCAGCTTTGATCTCGGCGATTTGCTGATTGATGCGCGCAGCCTGTTCGCGCTCTGCCTGGGTGATTTTATCTTCCAAACGGGCAAGCGCTTTCTTGCGTGCCTCTTCATCAACGTAAGTAACCACATACTGGGCGAAATATAAAACGCGATCCAGATTGCGCCGGGAGATGTCCAGTAACAAACCAAGGTAGGATGGGATGCGGCGGGTATACCAGACATGCGCAACTGGGGCTGCCAGCTCGATGTGTCCCATGCGCTCACGGCGCACCGAAGAACGGGTCACCTCGACGCCGCATTTATCGCAAACAATGCCCTTGTAGCGCGGGTTTTTGTATTTCCCACAATAACATTGCCAATCTCGCGTCGGGCCAAAAATGGCTTCGCAGAACAAGCCATCTTTCTCGGGGCGCAAGCGCCGGTAGTTGATCGTTTCGGGTTTCAGCACCTCTCCATAAGACCAACTGCGAATGGTTTCTGGAGAAGCCAGGCTGATCTTTAATGCTTTGAGTCCCTTTGCTTCCACTCAATGCCTCCTAGTTCCTTGCCATTACGGCGAAAGTCAATAACCAATCTATGACCTAACCTCGAAGGGTTAGGTTTCCTCCGTGTAGCCGACCCTCGGTTGTCAGGGGACAGAGGCGGGGAACTGATTGCACCACTACCTGAGAAAACCTGTCCTTCACAAAAAATCATCATTTGCAGAGACAAACAAAGACAAGCACTCGAGACCTTTTCCTCAAGCGCTCATCTGAAGTTCGAAAAACTCGGCTGACACTCATGCAAATTATACCCTGTCCTTTCGGTGCGTCAAGGTTTTTTAAGAAGGTATAATACAAATAATCACTTTCCAGGGAACGTTTCCCCCACCGTCAGCGTCCTGCAAGAAAAAGGAGCGTTTGCCATGTCCAATAAGCGGGTTTTGGGAGTCATTCTTCTGCTCCTCTCTGCAGGGCTATTGCTCAGCGCATGTTGGTTCTTTTCTCCTCGAGGGGAAAATCAAACGCCTGTCCCGATTCAAATCCAGAATTTCACCACTTCACCAACAGGAGAGTCACCCCAAATGGAAATCCACCTTAGCGAAGGAAAACCTCCCCGAACGACTCCCGCCCCCGCATCCCGTGGAGAAGCAGAAGCGCTCAGCCCAGAGCAGGTGCAGGCAATCTTTGCCCGTTTACCAACCCTGCCCCTATCCGGTGGGTTAACCGTGCAATTTAAGCTGCCAGCCGAGTTGCTCCCTCCACCTCGTTCAAGCCTGACCATCCAGGAGCCTTTCCCGCCCCGCGAGTCTGCGCCTACCCCAAGCGTGGACACCGCAGTTCCCCTGCAGGTTAGCCGCTTCGCGCCCGACGGAGAAGTGGACGTCGTTCCCTTCATTAGCCTAACTTTCAACCAGCCCATGGTACCACTGGAAACGCTGCAAGACCTCGCTGCGCAGGAGGTGCCAGTGCACATCACCCCCGAACTCAAAGGCACCTGGCGTTGGATTGGCAGCAAAACGTTGACATTTGAATTCGACTCCGAGCAAATTGACCGCCTGCCCAAAGCCACTCTCTACCGCATCACCGTGCCGGCTGGGACGAAATCTCTCTGGGGCAACGCCCTGGCAGAGGATTTCGTTTTCACCTTCTCCACCCCCCCGCCCAAAGTCGTCAACACTTACCCAGTTGGCGAGGCACAGCCGCGCGAGCCGCTCTTCTTTGTCGCATTTGACCAGCGCATCGATCCCGTTAAAGTGCTGGAGACCATCCAGGTAACTGCGAACAATCAGCGCGTAGAACTGCACCTGGCAACCGAACAGGAAATTCAAGCCAATCCTACCGTCAAACAACTGGCTCAGCAAGCCCTAGAAGGACGTTGGCTTGCCTTCAAAGCGAACCGGCTTTTGCCGGCCGCAGCTAAGGTGAACGTGACGATTGGCCCAGGCGTTCCCTCTGCAGAAGGCCCACGCCTTTCCGAGCAGGCAACGACATACGCTTTCTCTACCTATGCCCCCTTGCGGGTTGAAGAAACTCGCTGTGGTTGGGATGACGATTGTCGACCGCTGATGCCTTTCACCATTCGCTTTAACAACCCGTTGGATGTCAACGCTTTTCAAGAGACGCTGCTTTCGATCACCCCCGCCATTGCGGGCTTAAACGCCAACGTGAGTGGCAACACAATTTTAATCGAGGGCGAAACGCGCGGCAACACCACGTATCAGGTAACCCTTTCCGCAAAAATTGGCGATATTTTCGGCCAAACGCTTGGAGAGGATCTCACCCTGCGCTTCAAAGTCGAGCGCGCCGAACCCCTGCTGGTTGGCCCCGGCAGCACCTTTATCACCTTAGATCCGAGCGCTAAAGGTGTTCTAAGCGTCTATGCACGGAATTATGCTCGACTCGAATTGAAGATTTACCGCGTCCAGCCTGAACACTGGAAACCCTTTAAGGAGTTCCTGCGCAAGTATGGAATTAGAGACCTCTCCCAAATGCCGGGCAGCCTGGTTGCCGAAAAGACGTTGAATCTGGACATCCCGCCGGAAACGCTCAGCGCGGTCTCAATTGACCTGCAGCCTTACACGCAAAGCGGTTCTGGCCAATTTGTCGTGATTGTTTCTCCGCTCAAGCCCTTAATCGAAAGCGAGGAGGCCCGCTGGCGAAGAGAAGCGCAAACCGTCATCCTGTGGGTTCAAGTCACCCGGATTGCCCTGGACGCCTATAGCGATCCGACCCAAATGATCGCCTTTGTCAGCGACCTGCGCAGCGGCGTGCCGCTGGAAGGTACCGCCATCCAGGCCGAGAACGGGCAAATTGTCTTCAGCAACGCCGAAGGTGTTGCCCGTTTCCCAATACCGGAGTCGGCCGCTTATCTGACTGCCCGCAAGGGGAATGATCTTGCCTTTTTGCCACGCTCTGAGTGGCTTTATGGAGAAGAGGTCTGGCGCAAGCGACCCTTACTCGACTCTCTGGCGTGGTTTGTCTTCGACGACCGTCAAATGTACCGCCCAGGAGAGGAGGTGCATCTCAAAGGCTGGTTGCGGCACATCGGCGCCGCACCAAGCGGCGATGTCGGCTTGATTGACCGTTCACTCCCACCCCTCACCTATCAAGTTATGGATGCCACCGGCAACCTGATTACTTCTGGTGAGACCGCTCTCAACGCCTGGGGTGGGTTTGACTTCCGCTTTCCGATCCCAGAAGGGATCAACCTTGGAACCGCGCAGGTGCTTTTGAAAGCCACAACCGTTTACCAAAATCCGGAATATCGCCACACCTTTCAGGTACAAGAGTTTCGGCGGCCCGAGTTTGAGGTCATCGCTCGCACCGAAAGTCAACCGCCTTTCTTTATCAACGGTCAGGCAACGGTTTCGGTGGAAGCCAGGTATTATGCCGGCGGCGGATTGGCGAACGCCGAGGTGAGCTGGCAGGTGACCACTGCGCCTGGCAGGTATCAGCCACCGGGTTGGGATGACTTCACCTTTGGCAATTGGCGCCCGTGGTGGGGCTTCGATCCCTACCCGGAAGACGGACAACAGACCACCACGTTCCAGGGCAAAACCGATGCAACCGGTTTTCATTATCTGAACCTTGACTTTGCCGCCCAGGGGCAGGCTGCAGTGGGCGCAAGTCCTCGCCAGGTGACTGCCACAGCAACAGTGATGGATGTCAACCGCCAGGCCTGGTCGAGCGCAACCACCCTGCTCGTTCACCCCGCTGAGCTCTATGTGGGGCTGCGCACCAAACGCTATTTTGTCCCCAAAGGGACGCCGCTGCAGGTGGAGTTTATTGTCACCGATTTAGACGGCAAAGCGGTGAGCGGTCAAGCGGTTGAAATTCAAGCCAGCCGCCTGGAGTGGAAAAACCGCAACGGACGGTGGGTGCAGGAAGCCGCCGACACCCAGACCTGTCAGGCGACTTCAGCGGCCGAACCCACCTTTTGCACCTTCCAAACCCCGCTGGGCGGCACCTATCAGATCACGGCGCGGGTGCGCGATCGGCTGGAGCGCCTCAATCAAACCACCCTCACCCGCTGGGTCAGCGGCGGCGCAACCCGACCTTCTCAAAAGCTGGAACAGGAAAGCGTAACCTTGATTCCCGACAAAGAAAGCTATCAACCCGGCGAAACGGCAGAGGTGTTGGTGCAAGCCCCCTTCGCGCCGGCTGAAGGTTTGCTCACCATCAGCCGCAATGGCCTGGTCAGCAGTCAACGGTTTCGGGTCGATCAAAGTGGTTCGGTCACCCTGCGCATCCCGATTGAAGAGCAACATACCCCGAATTTGAACCTGCAGGTAGATTTGGTTGGTGCAGCCCCACATAATGACGCGAGCGGGATGCCCCAGCCCGATCTGCCCTTGCGCCCCGCCTATGCGGTGGGTACCCTAACGCTGAATATCCCCCCGCTCTCGCGGACGCTGGATCTCACGATTACCTCCCAAAAAAGCGAGCTTGAGCCCGGCGCCGAAACCAGCCTTTCGGTAGCGGTGAAGGACGCCGGCGGCAAACCGTTGGCTAACGCCGAAGTGGCTGTGGTTGTGGTGGATGAAGCGATTTTGTCGCTCACTCAATATCAGATGGCTGACCCGCTCGCCGCCTTTTATCCCCAGCGCAGCACCGCAATCGAGAGCGTTTATGGGCGCGCCAGCCTCATCCTAATCGACCCCCTTGCCCTTGCCCGCGAACTATCCAGGAAAGCTATTGTCATGGAAGAAGCCATGCCGCTCATGCCGATGGCGACCAGGGTGGCAGAAAGCCCGGCTGGCGCTTTCGAGGATGAATCCGCTGCAACCAGCCCAATCCCGCTCCGCCTAGATTTCAATCCCCTGGCAGTGTTTGCCCCCAGCGTTCAAACCGATGAAGAAGGAATAGCGCAGGTTCATTTCAAGTTACCGGACAATCTCACCCGCTACCGCATCATGGCAATTGCCGTGGACGCTGGCGGAAAACGCTTCGGCAAAGGGGAAGCCAACCTGACGGCCCGTTTGCCATTAATGGTGCGCCCGGCTGCGCCGCGCTTTCTGAACTTTGGAGATGTCTTTGAACTGCCGGTGGTCATCCAGAATCAGACCGAGGAAGCGCTGGCAGTGCAAGTGGTGGCGCGGGCTAACAATCTGGAACTCCTGCAAAGCGGCTGGCTGGTCAACGTGCCGGCAAACAATCGGGTTGAAGTGCGCTTTGCCGCGCAAACCGTTTTGGCTGGCAAAGCTCAACTGCAAATTGCCGCCATCGCCGGCAACTACGCCGACGCCGCCCAAATCGAATTGCCGGTCTACACCCCAGCTACCAGCGAAGCCTTTGCGACCTATGGCGTGATCGATGAGGGAAGCATCGTTCAACCCATCCAATATCCCCGCGGGGTTTTTCCCCAATATGGTGGCCTGGAGATTTCGACCTCTTCGACCGCATTGCAAGCCCTCACCGATGCGGTGATCTATCTGGTGGATTATCCTTTTGAGTGTTCGGAGCAATTGGCTTCGCGGCTAATGGCGATCGCCGCCTTGCGGGATGTGCTGGCAGCCTTCAAGGCGGAAGGTTTACCCCCGCCGGCCGAATTAGAGAAGCAGGTGCAAAGCGACCTGGATCGCCTGCAGGGGATGCAGAACAGCGACGGCGGTTTCCCAATCTGGACACGGGGATATGAGTCTATACCTTTCCACACCATCCATGTTGCCCATGCTCTGCTGCGCGCCCGCCAAAAGGGCTATACCCTGCCGGCAGGAATGCTGGAAGCCGTCCTGCCCTACCTGAAATCCATTGAATCGCACTATCCCGACTGGTACAGTGAACAAATCCGCTGGACGTTGAGCGCCTATGCCCTTTACGTGCGTCACCTGGCCGGCGATTCCGATCCAAGCAAGGCGCAAGACCTGATCCAGAAAGCCGGGTTAGAGAATCTCTCGCTGCCGGCGATTGGCTGGTTATGGCCGGTGGTTGAGAATCCTACCCAGCGCCAGGAAATTCGCCGTCTGGTCGGCAATCGCGTGGTCGAAACAGCCAGTGCAGCCAACTTCATCACCGATTTCAACGAACAAAGCTATCTTTTGCTCGATTCCGATCGGCGCACCGATGCCATCCTGCTCGATGCCCTGATGAGCGACAATCCGCAAAGCGATCTGATTCCCAAGCTGGTCAAAGGTTTGATGGCTCACCGGGTTAAAGGCCACTGGCGCAATACCCAAGAGAACGTCTTTGTCCTGCTGGCTTTAGACCGCTATTTCCAGACCTATGAGAGCCAGACACCGGATTTCGTCGCCCGCGTCTGGTTGGGCGAGACCTACGCCGGTAGCAGCGTCTTCCGTGGGCGCACGACCGAGATTCACGAAACTCGCTTGCCAATGGATTTCGTCCTAGCTCAAACGGCTTCTGGGATGCAAAACCTCCTGCTCAGCAAGGAGGGGAAAGGCCGCCTCTACTATCGTCTGGGGTTACGTTATGCACCGACCACCCTGCAATTAGACCCGCTGGATATGGGCTTTGTGGTCACGCGCCGCTACGAAGCAGTGAATGATCCTACGGATGTGTTTCAGGACGCCCAGGGACGCTGGCACATCCGCGCCGGCGCCAGAGTACGGGTGAAACTAACCCTGGTCGCTGACAGCCGCCGCTATCACGTGGCGCTGGTCGATTATCTACCGGCCGGCCTAGAAATCCTCAACCCTGCCCTGGCGGTGACCGGCAACCCGCCGCATGAGCCTTCTATGCCGCAATCCCCCTCTTTTTGGTGGTGGTATCCGTGGTACGAACACCAGAACCTGCGCGATAACCGCGCCGAAGCCTTTGCCGCGCTCTTATGGGAAGGCGTCTATGAATACAGCTATCTTGCCCGCGCCACAACACCTGGCACGTTTGTCGTACCGCCGGCCAAAGCCGAGGAGATGTATTCCCCTGAAGTCTTTGGGCGCAGCAGCTCGGAAATTGTGATCGTAGAGTGAGCTGTATTTTGCCTGCCAATGAAATACTTCACCATAGGCTCTATTTGGCAGGGCAGACTGTCCACGAATGTTCACGAATGCACGAAGTACCGTTCAACTCTTAAGAAATGGCAGACAACCTCAGGCACTAAATCGCAACGCTTGCCGCTCCTGCCCCATCCATCCGAAACCAACTCATTTGTACACGATCGATTCGAGCAACTCCTATGTGATTTTCGGGAAGCAAATGTTTAGCATAGTCAAACTCAGAACGGCCAATTAGCGACCCAAACTGTTTTTGGAAACGATTTGCTCATCTCATTGACCAATGTTTTATCTGCTGTTATGTAATCACAATTCTCGCGCTCACTCAAGGCAATATATAACGAGTCATACACAGTGCGTTCGTGGATCATTGCAATCCGCAATGCCTCTGAAAGCAACTCCGCAGCGGGTGTAAATTCAATATCCACTTCTCTAAACGAAGTGATGATTTGCTCGGCGTCAGCCTTTGCCAATCCCTGAAAGCGATATTTCTTCCAGACGATATTACCAATTTCAGCGGCAAGTAAATCGGGCGCAATGAGCATGAAAGACCCCGATTGATAGCCATCCAATACTCGCCGTGACTCAGCGGATAATGGTTCGGGCACAAACCATTTGATGACTACACTGCTATCAACGACGATTTTACCCATATTCATCGCTCACGGTCTGCGCGGATTAACTCCACGCTATCTTCCATCTCACCATAAGTTCTGGATAGACGTTCGCGCAGAGCATCAATACGGCGCACAGTCTCTTGGCGGCAATTTAGTTCTTCAATGTGCGCTTGCCAAACCTCAATGAGTTTCTGAATCAACTCTTCAAGGCTATCGAACCCGCCGTTGCGCGCCGTAATCTCTAATTGCTGATAGAGTCTCTCTGAAACAGTAAGTGTTTGAACCATCTTACACCTCCAAGAAACATTGTAGCCTGCGGATTGGATCAAGTCAAGCCTGACTAACGGTCAAAAGCCGCTTTGATTGTAATAATGATATGTGGTTGCTCTCTGAGAAGGAATGTATTTTCTTGCCTTTCGAGGTCTGAACCTGCGCCTCAAACCTGCGGGGCCATCTCGCAGCCGGTCAAAGCCCTGTTTGAGCGCTATTTCGATCTCCCGGCAAGAGCGTAGTCTGTCAGTTCTTACCATCCGCCCTCAAAACACGCGATTGAACGTCAGGATCAAGCCGCGCCAGCGGTTTGCCGAGTCGCCAATCATCCCTTCCTTACCCCTCCGCACGCGTTCAGAAATCGAGAACGAAACGAACTATCCCTATAACATGACAAATCTCCTAACAAATTTGTAATTAACTAAACATGCGATTTGGAGCGAAGAGGGATTACAATCATCATACGGAGGGAATGGTTTGATCGGATTGACAACTTTTTGTTGGTGAGATTCTACTCCCCTTTTACCGGTATTCAAATAAAGGGTTGCGATCTGAGGATGCGCTGTCCTATCGAGCGGATTTAAGCCCGGCAAGGGACTGGCGCAACAAATTCTCTTTCCTTTCTGTCCACCGCTTCTTTATAGGCAAGCTGAATGCAATTCATCGGGTCTGTAACCAAGCGAATGACAGACCAGTTTTTTGTTTTGGAGGCTCAGATGGAACAGCGGCGATTTTCCCTGAAGCGGAAGGACGTTTTTTGCATCGTTCTTTTGGCGCTCCTAAGTGTGTTTTCACTCAATGTGCCTTTGAGTAGCCAGGCGGCCGGCTCTGTGCGCTTCGCTGCGCCGGTCGCCCAGGGCAGTGGCAATTGCTCGTCGTGGGCAAATTCCTGCACACTGCAAACCGCTCTGACCAACGCCGTGAGCGGCGATGAAATTTGGGTCAAGATGGGTGTGCACTATCCAGGCGCGGCCGGCGAGCGCAGCGCCACCTTCACCCTCAAGCACGGCGTTGCCCTCTATGGCGGCTTCGCCGGCACGGAGACCAGCCGCGATCAACGCAACTGGACAACCAACAAAACCATCCTCAGCGGCGATGTTGATGGCAACGACAATCACGGCGGGGACTATATCAACGAGGCTGCCTCTCAGATCGTAGGCAGCAACGCCTACCACGTCGTCAGCGCGGCCCTGATTGATTCCAGCGCTGTGCTGGACGGCTTCGTCATCACCGCCGGGCAGGCCAATGGCTCCGGCTATGACAGCTTTGGCGGGGGGATGATCAATCAATTCAGCAGCCCCACGCTGGCCAATCTCACCTTTAGCGGCAACGCCGCTGCCTCCGGAGGAGGAATATATAACAACTTCAGCCATCCAAGTCTGAACGCTATTACCTTGCGCGGCAACTCAGCGACTGCGGAAGGCGGGGGAATGGGGAATTATCAGAGCAGCCCGACGTTGAGCAATGTCACCTTCAACGCCAACACAACCCCTTCGGGTTACGGCGGCGGAATGTCCAATGACCGCAACGCCAACCCCAGCCTCACCCAGGTCACCTTCAGCGAAAACACGGCGAAGTACGGCGCGGGACTATCCAACCGCTTGAGCAATCCGTCGCTCAACCAGGTCACCTTCAGCACGAACGAAGCGTATGATTCCGGTGGCGGGATGTTCAACCAGTCCAGCAGTCCCCAACTCATCAACGTCACCTTCAGCGCAAACTCTGCCTATGCTTTCGGCGGCGGGATGCTCAATCAATCCAGCAGCCCGCAGTTGACCAACGTTACCTTCACCTCGAATGGCGCCGGAGGCTGCGGCGGCGGGATGGCGAACCAGGCCGGCAGCAGCCCGCAACTCATCAATGTGGTGTTGCGCGGCAATAGCGGGTTTACCTGCGGCGGTGGACTCTATAACGACAGCAGCAGCCCCACCCTGGTCAACGTCACCTTCAACGGCAACTCGACTACGAATGGCAGCGGCGGCGGAATCTACAACGACAACAGCAATCCCACGCTCACCAACGTCATCCTGTGGGGCGACAGCGCCCCCAGCGCAGCGGAAATCTCCAATGTCGGCGGCAGCGCCCCCGTCGTCTCCTACAGTGACATCCAGGGCTGTGGTGGCTCAGGAAGTGGCTGGGTTATCGCCTGCGGCACGGATGGCGGCGGCAACATTGCTGCCGACCCGCGTTTTGGCGGGGAACTGCGCCTGCAATTGACCTCCCCGGCCATCGATGCCGGAAACAACGCCGCCCTCCCCTCTGGAATTACCACCGATCTGGACGGCAACCTGCGCCGGGTGGACATCCCAACCGTCACCGATAGCGGCAGCGGCACAGCCCCTATCGTGGATATGGGCGCCTATGAAGCCCAGTCTTCCACCTACACCCTGTACACCCTCACGGTGAGCAAATCTGGCACTGGAAGCGGCACGGTGACGAGCAATCCGGACGGCATTGACTGCGGTTCCGACTGTTTCGCCGCCTATATCGCCAATACCCCCGTGACACTCTCTGCTGCGCCTGCACCAGACTCGTCCTTTGCCGGTTGGAGCGGCGACTGTGATGAGAACGGGCAGGTAACCATGACCGCGGCCAAGACCTGCACCGCCACCTTCACGCAGAATCCGCCTTCTCCCGCCGGTGTCCGCTACGCTGCGCCGACGGCGCAAGGCAGTGGCAATTGCTCCTCCTGGATAAATGCCTGTACCCTGCAAACGGCACTCTCTCAGGCGGTGAGCGGCGATGAAATTTGGGTCAAGATGGGTGTGCACTATCCAGGCGCGGCCGGCGAGCGCAGCGCCACCTTCACCCTCAAGCACGGCGTTGCCCTCTATGGCGGCTTCGCCGGCACGGAGACCAGCCGCGATCAACGCAACTGGACAACCAACAAAACCATCCTCAGCGGCGATGTTGATGGCAACGACAATCACGGCGGGGACTATATCAACGAGGCTGCCTCTCAGATCGTAGGCAGCAACGCCTACCACGTCGTCAGCGCGGCCCTGATTGATTCCAGCGCTGTGCTGGACGGCTTCGTCATCACCGCCGGGCAGGCCAATGGCTCCGGCTATGACAGCTTTGGCGGGGGGATGATCAATCAATTCAGCAGCCCCACGCTGGCCAATCTCACCTTTAGCGGCAACGCCGCTGCCTCCGGAGGAGGAATATATAACAACTTCAGCCATCCAAGTCTGAACGCTATTACCTTGCGCGGCAACTCAGCGACTGCGGAAGGCGGGGGAATGGGGAATTATCAGAGCAGCCCGACGTTGAGCAATGTCACCTTCAACGCCAACACAACCCCTTCGGGTTACGGCGGCGGAATGTCCAATGACCGCAACGCCAACCCCAGCCTCACCCAGGTCACCTTCAGCGAAAACACGGCGAAGTACGGCGCGGGACTATCCAACCGCTTGAGCAATCCGTCGCTCAACCAGGTCACCTTCAGCACGAACGAAGCGTATGATTCCGGTGGCGGGATGTTCAACCAGTCCAGCAGTCCCCAACTCATCAACGTCACCTTCAGCGCAAACTCTGCCTATGCTTTCGGCGGCGGGATGCTCAATCAATCCAGCAGCCCGCAGTTGACCAACGTTACCTTCACCTCGAATGGCGCCGGAGGCTGCGGCGGCGGGATGGCGAACCAGGCCGGCAGCAGCCCGCAACTCATCAATGTGGTGTTGCGCGGCAATAGCGGGTTTACCTGCGGCGGTGGACTCTATAACGACAGCAGCAGCCCCACCCTGGTCAACGTCACCTTCAACGGCAACTCGACTACGAATGGCAGCGGCGGCGGAATCTACAACGACAACAGCAATCCCACGCTCACCAACGTCATCCTGTGGGGCGACAGCGCCCCCAGCGCAGCGGAAATCTCCAATGTCGGCGGCAGCGCCCCCGTCGTCTCCTACAGTGACATCCAGGGCTGTGGTGGCTCAGGAAGTGGCTGGGTTATCGCCTGCGGCACGGATGGCGGCGGCAACATTGCTGCCGACCCGCGTTTTGGCGGGGAACTGCGCCTGCAGCCCACCTCTCCGGCCATTGACGCCGGGAACAACGCCGCCGTCCCCTCCGGGGTCACCACTGACCTGGACGGCGTCCCGCGCTTTTTGGATGTTCCCGCCATTTCCGATAGCGGCAGCGGCGCACCCCCCATTGTGGATATGGGCGCCTATGAAGCCTTCCCAGTGCTTTACGCAGCCCCTTCCACCCAAGGCAGCGGAGGGTGCTATGACTGGGCGCATGCCTGTACCCTGCGAACGGCCCTTTCCCGCGCTGTGATTGGCCAGGAAATCTGGGTCCAGGCGGGTGTACACTATCCCGGCATTAACCGCACGGATACCTTTACCCTTAAAAACGGTGTCGCCGTTTATGGAGGCTTCGCCGGGTCCGAGACCAGCCATGACCAGCGCGACTGGCAAACCAACCAGACCATTCTCAGCGGCGACATTGACGCCAACGACACCAACACCGATGGCAACTTCATCGCCGAGACGTGGAACGACATCCAAGGCAGCAACGCCTACCACGTTGTCACTGGCAGCGGGACGAACAACACCGCCGTGCTGGACGGCTTCGTCATCACTGCCGGGCAGGCGAACGGCTCAAACCCGCATCAGCGAGGCGGCGGGATGTACAACGACAACGGCAGTCCGATGCTGACTCATCTCATTTTCAGCGGTAACCTGGCCCAAGACGGTGGAGGGATGCACAATCACCACAGCAGCCCGACGCTGACGGACGTCACCTTCAGCGGCAACTTCTCCTCCAACGGCAATGGCGGCGGGATGCACAACAACGATAACAGCAGCCCGACGCTGACCAACGTGACCTTCCGCGGCAACGAGGCTCCTTCTCACCAAGGTGGCGGGATGCTCAACGACTACAGCAGCCCGACGCTAACCGACGTGACCTTCAGCGTTAACTCTGCCCGCTACGGCAGTGGAATGGCCAATTACCACAGCAACCCGACGCTGACGGACGTCATCTTCAGTGGCAACTCCGCTGGCCGGCAAGGCGGCGGGATGTTTAACATCTACAGCAGCCCAACGCTGACGGACGTCATCTTCAGTGGTAACCTGGCCCAAAACGGCGGCGGGGGGATGTACAACGAAAGCAGCAGTCCAACACTGACCAACGTGGTGTTCAGCGGCAATGCCGCCAAATTCGGCGGCGGGATGAGCAACACGATCCAAAGTAACCCAACTTTAACCAATGTCTCCTTCAGCGGCAACACTGCCCGATCAACCGCCGACGGCAGCGGGATATACAACTTCTGGTACAGCAACCCGACGCTGAAGAATGTCATCCTGTGGGGCGGCAGCGCCCCGAGAATTCGTAACTACAACGACAGCACCCCCACTATCTCCTACAGCGACATCCAGGGCTGTATCGTCTCAGGAGTGTGGCAATCTTCCTGCGGCACGGACGGCGGCGGCAACATTGATGCCGACCCGCTCTTCGTGGATGCTGAGGGGCCGGATAACGTCGTCGGCACCGCCGACGACAACCTGCGCCTGGGCTTCGGCTCGCCCGCCATCGAAAGCGGTACGAACAGCGGCTGCCCAACCACCGACCTGGACGGCTTGCCGCGCCCCGCTGATGGGGACGGCAACGGCACGGGCACCTGCGACATGGGCGCCTACGAAGCCGGCCAGATGTTTTGTAGCGTGGCAGCCAATACCGCCTACACCTTCGACAAGGATAGCAACGTGGTGATCACCACCACAGACACGCTGGGCAATCTCTCCTGTCTCTACGTGGACGAGATGGCGCTCAACCATCCCAACGCCACAGCAGGCATTCAGAGCGGACGCTACTGGCTCATCCGCGGCCTGCAAAGCGACAAGGTGACCAACGCCAGCGGCTTTAGCGTCAACCTCACCCTGCCAACGACCTTCACCCCCGACGAAAACGACAAAGTCTGTCGTTATCCTGGCAACCTGGGTGGTGCAGGCTGGGACTGCGCCGCGGATTCGCACACTGCCAATACCGTCACCCGCAACGGCGTGAGCGCCTTCTCCGACTGGGCGGTAGGGAATAATGTCGGACCGACCGCCGTCAGGCTCCAGGGCTTCCAGGCAAGCTCTACCCCCTCTCCCCTCGTCTGGCTGTTTCCCGCCGCCCTGGCGATAGCCGCCTGGTTCACCAAAAAGCGGCTGACAAAGCCGTAGTTGCTCGATTTTGCCCAGAAAGGAATATTCACAATGGATAAACACAGACCTCAAACCAAGACCTACCTGCCACCGCTTATCGTTTTGGAACTCGAGCTGGAGACCCGCGCCGGCTCCTCCCTGAACTTGTCGGAACTGATAGAGCCAGCGGAGTGAGGGGACGCAAAATCGGAAGCGTCTTCGCTGAGGCACGCCCAAGTGGCGGGTATTGACCTTGATCCATCGCCTCTCCGCTAATCGCTATCAAATCGAAGCGGACCGGGGGCTGTGTTCAGGGGAGGGAACTCTCTTCTTGGACAAGTCGGTGTGAGAGGAAACCCGTAATCACCTGCCATCACAAGTTGGGTTGACGATTTGCTGAGAAAACCGTCCACGAATGCACCACGAAGCGCTTCGTGGACGGTCTGTCCTCACAGGTAAGGTCTATTAAAGTCTATGGCAGTTAACTGCCCTTCCGCTCCCTTTTCGACCTCATTTCTCCCCTTTTTGTCTGGGAATTGTTGACGTCCCCCTTTTTCAAACTTCCCTTGCTTGCTCTCGTTTATTTTGAGAAGATGACCGAAAGAAGCTGCAACTCAGCACTCCAATTCGGAGAGATTTCGGGTAAAATCATCGTGCTGGATGTCATCGATGAAGCGCGTTTATCTGGACATGGTTGGTTGTCGTTTAAACCAGAGCGAGCTGGAAACCTTTGCGCGCCAGTTCCGCGCCGCTGGTTACACCATCGTTGCAAGCCCGGAGCAGGCCGACTGGGTGGTGATCAACACCTGTACGGTCACCGCCGCTGCCGATGCAGATTCGCGCGCCAAAGCCCGTCAGGCCTATCGCGCTGGTGCCAGGCAGATTGCTCTGACGGGATGCTGGGCAACGTTGCATCTCACCGAGGCACTGGCTTTGCCAGGCGTCAGGCGCGTCATCGCCAATACCGACAAGGAAAGCCTGGTCAGCCAGCTTACCGAAGCTTATGACCTTGAGCCGTTAGAACGCGAACCTCTGCCCGGCTTGCGCCATCGCACACGGGCGTTTATCAAAGTTCAAGATGGTTGCGATAACCATTGTACCTTCTGTGTCACCCGCCTGGCGCGCGGTCGCGGCCGTAGCCGGCCGATCCAGGCTGTGCTCGAGGATGTTCAGGCAGCCCTGGGCGAAGTTAAAAACGGCTCGGAAGATGGGCTGGCCGCCCGCGAAATCGTCCTGAGCGGGGTTCACCTGGGGTCGTGGGGTAAAGATTTTTCACCACCGCTCCATCTGCGTCACTTAATCCAGGCTATCCTGCAGAATAGTGATGTACCCCGCCTGCGCCTCTCTTCTTTAGAGCCGTGGGATTTGGATGAGGACTTTTTCCGCCTGTGGGAAAATCCCCGCCTGTGTCGCCATTTGCATCTCCCCTTGCAGTCCGGCTGTGCGGCAACCTTGCGGCGCATGGCACGCAAGTGCTCTCCGCAACAATATGCGCATCTGGTTGCAACAGCTCGGGCCTTGATTCCCGAACTCGCTATCACCACCGACATTATCGTGGGCTTCCCCGGCGAAGATGAAAACGAGTTTGCCCAGAGCCTGGCGTTCATCCAGCAGATGGAATTCGCCGGCGGGCATGTGTTTGTTTTCTCCCCGCGTCCGGGCACAGCCGCCACCCGGCTGGGCAATGCGGTGCCAACCCCGGTTAGCAAAGCGCGCAGCCAGCAGGTGCGAGAAAGCCTCTCAATCTCAGCGCAGGCTTTTCGACAGCGCTTTCTGGGTCGCACCGTCAAAGTCCTTTGGGAGACCAGGCGCGGTCAGACCCCGCAAGGCTGGATCCTGAGCGGTTTGAGCGATCATTCCCTGCGCGTCCGCACGGTAACCTCCCAACCCCTGAGCAATCAGATTAGCGAAGTGCGTCTGACGGCTATGGCCGCGGAGGAGCTGATCGGCGTAGTGCTTTCCTGAGAGGTGCAGCATGGCAGAATGTATTTTTTGTCGCATCATCGCCGGCCAGGCCCCGGCAAAGGTTTACTATCGCGATGAGCAGGCGATTGCCTTTCAGGATATTCACCCGGTTGCGCCGGTGCATCTCTTAATTGTGCCGATCAAACACATCGAATCCCTCAACGCTATGACGGAAGAAGACAAGCCTTTAATCGGGCATCTCTTCTGGCTGGCGCGCCAACTGGCAGCGCAACAAGGGATTGCACAAAGCGGCTATCGGTCGATTATCAATACCGGACCAGATTCCGGGCAAGCCGTCTTCCACATCCATCTTCATCTCATCGGCGGTCAGCGAGTTCGCTTCCCCATGGGATAGGGGGTGGGAAAAGCAACGGTTTTAAAGAGATAGATTAACTCCAATAAGGTATAATGAAACCATGAACCTGAAAGATCGACTCCAAAACGACCTCAAAGAGGCAATGCGCAACAACAACGAGGTGCAAAAACGCACCTTACGCATGGCATTGGCAGCCGTTCGTCTGTTAGAAGTGGAAAAGGGCGTACAGCTTGACGACAATGCTGTCATGGGAATCATACAGAAGGAAGTTAAAGCCCGTCATGAAGCGATTGCTGATGCCGAACGCGCCGGGCGAGCGGATTTGGCTGCTGCCAGTCGCGAAGAACTGGCTATTCTGGAAGGGTATTTACCGCAAGCGATGAGCGAAGCCGAGCTGGAAGCGCTGGTGCGTCAGGGAATCGCCGAAGTGGGCGCCCAAAACCTGCAGCAGATGGGTCTGGTAATGAAATGGTTGATGCCCCGTCTGCAAGGCCGTGCCAGTGGCGAACAAGCCAGTCAGATGGTGCGACGGTTGCTCAGCTAAAGCAGGCTCAGTCGGATGGCAAGCGAGAATAGCCGGTAGCGATGAATGCCAGTGTGGTTCATCAACGTCCCTGGTGGCGTGTTGTTCCAGTCATTCTCCTCCTCATTGTCTTTTATGGGGTGGTTACCTTGGCTTTGGTTTTCCCCTTCCTACTCAATACCAATACCGCCTTGCTTGAGGAAGGGCAAGTGGCGATCCAGGATATCCAAGCTCCTCATGCGCTCACCTATGTAAGCAATATCTTAACCGAGCAAGCACGCCAAAACGCGGCGCGCAATGCCTCCCCGGTTTATAGCGCCCCAGATACCGCCATTGCCCGCGCCCAACGGGAGCGACTCCGCAATGCGTTGGCCTATATCAACAGTGTTCGCGCCGATGCTTATGCAACACCCGAGCAGAAACTGACTGATCTGGCTTTGATGGAAGATCTCTCGCTAACCCCCGAACAAGCCCAGGTTATCCTCAACCTGAACGACCTGCGCTGGCAAGCAATCCAACAGGAAGCCATTGTCGTCCTCGAACAAGCCATGCGCGGCGCCATCCGCGAAGAGCGAGTTGCCGAAGTGCGCCGCAGTCTCCCCACGATGGTCAGCCTGGCTCTTAGCGAAGATCAGGCTGCCATTGTGGTCGAGTTAGTTGAGCCGTTTGTGATCGCCAACAGTTTTTACAACGAAGAACTAACCCAGGCAGCCAGAGAAAAAGCCGCCGCTGCGGTTACGCCCATTACGCGTTCCTTCCAGGCTGGCGAGACCATTGTGCAGCGCGGTCAAGTGCTCAAAGCGGAGGACATCGAGGCGCTTCAGGCATTCGGCCTGGTACAGCCAAAACCGGATGTTGGCTTCTGGCTGCAAAGCGTCCTGGTTTCCTTCCTGATGGTCACCTACTTGTTTTTATACCTGCGCCGCAAAAAAGCGATCCTTGCCGATGTGCGTTTGCTCACGGTGATGATCGTCTTATTCCTGGCGTTTCTCTTTACGGCGCGCGCCTTGCCAACCGATAGCCTGTTCCCTTATGTCTTCCCCTATGCCGCCTTCGGCATGGTGATTGCAGCTCTGGTGGTCAACAGCGAAGTTGCCATGCTTACTTCGCTCGGCCTGGCTATTCTGATTGCTTATGCCCAACCCAATGCGCTCGATCTCTTAATGTATACCCTCATTAGCAGTCAATTCAGCGTCTTAGTCCTCGGTAAAGCGCGGCGCATTGTGTCGTTTATCATTGCCGGTTTGACCGGCGGTGCGGCCGGCGCCCTGGTATTAATCGTCCTTACCCGATTGAGCGGCCTCACCAATCCCATTTCCATCATTTCCATCACGGCTGCGGTTCTATTTGGTGGGATTGCTTCGGCGGGATTAGCCTTACTGCTCCAATTTGTTTCGGCGCAGTATTTAGGGTTATCTACTGCTTTACATTTGATCGATATCTCCCGGCCGGATCACCCCCTGATGCGGATGTTGCTCACCAACGCCCCAGGCACGTATCAGCACAGCTTACAGGTTGCCAATTTAGCCGAACAGGCTGCCGAACGCATTAATGCCGATGTTCTTCTGGTGCGAGTTGGTGCAATATACCATGACATCGGCAAAGCCCTCAATCCCGCTTTTTACATCGAGAATCAGGTCGCCGGCGCCGTCAACCCTCACGATCAATTAGACCCCACGGTCAGCGCCAAAATCATCATCAGCCACGTCACCGACGGCTTAAACCTCGCCCGGAGGTATCGCCTGCCGCGGCGCATTCAAGACTTTATCATCGAGCACCACGGCACCATGATCGCTCGCTATCAATATGCCCGAGCAGTGCAACTGGCTGGCGGTGATGAGAGCAAAGTCGACATCGAGCAGTTCCGCTACCCCGGCCCCAAACCCCGCTCGCGAGAAACAGCTATCCTGATGCTTGCCGATGGCTGTGAGGCAAGGGTGCGCGCCGAAATGCCCAAAGACGAACAAACCCTGCGCCAGGTGATCAAGAGCGTCTTCGATAACCGCATTGCCATGGGACAATTGGATGAAACCCCCCTGACCTTACGCGACCTCTCCGAACTGATGGATGCCTTTACCACCATCTTGCGCAATGTCTATCACCCCCGTCTGATCTATCCACAACTCGAAGAGGAATCCCAGCCTGCACCGCCCTCCTCACCCGATGACTCCAGCCCTGCAGAAGCCCCAATTCCGCTGGAAATCACCCAACCGATCTCAAAACGGTTGTAAACTAACCCCGAAAGCCCGGCATGATCACCGTCAAGAAAACAATCTCCCTCCCAATCCAAGCCTGGCGGACTTACAAGACCACCCTCACCCAGGCGGCCAAAGCAACGCTGGCGGCAATCGGTGCGCAAGCGCAGGGAGACATCACCCTGGTATTGAGCAACGACGCCCAGATTCGCGCTTTGAACCGCCAATTTCGCGGTCTCGATTCGCCAACCGATGTTTTGTCCTTCAATATCGACGAGCTCAACCCGCAGAGCGGGCGGAACTATCTCGGTGATGTGGTCATCTCGCTGGAACGCGCCCAGGAGCAAGCTGTTTCGGCCGCCCACCCGCTCACCGCCGAACTCGCCTTGCTAACCGTGCATGGGATATTGCATTTGTGCGGCTATGACCACGACCAACCTGCTGACCAGGCGCAAATGTGGGCGTTGCAAAAGGCCATCCTTGCCTCGTTAGGGATTCATCTTGCCCTTCCGAATGGGTGAGCGCAACCGATGTCGAACGCTTCGCTGCTCCGTTTCCTGCGCTCCCGAGCAAAATCTTTTCAATATGCCTTTGCCGGCTGGTGGTTTGTCATCCGCACGCAACAAAATGCCTGGATACACGCCGTAGCCACGCTGGTTGTCATCGGTTTGGCTTTCTGGTTGCAATTGAGCCGCCAGGATTGGGCGGTGATCATTTTGACCATTGCCCTGGTCTGGACGGCGGAGTTTCTCAATACGGCCTTAGAAGCCATTGGAACGCTGGCCGCGAATGGAAAAGAACACCCCTTAGCGAAGGTGGGCAAGGATGTCGGCGCAGCGGCGGTTTTGATCGCTGCCGTAGCCTCGATTGCCATTGGACTCCTTCTCCTTGGCCCCCCATTATTAGAAAGGTTGGGTTTTTAAATGGCGCTTTCGTTTCGTTTTGGCACGGTCGGTTCGCCCAAATCCACCCCAGCAAAGCCGGGGGGATCGGTTGGCGCAATTCAACGGCTCAGGGAATTAGATTTAGACGCCCTTGAACTGGGCTGGGTGCAGGCTGTGCGCGTTTCTGAAAGCACCTGTGCCGAGATTCGCGCCGCTGCCCAGGCTCAAAACGTCTCACTCAGCGTTCACGCCCCCTATTTCATCAATCTCAATGCAGATGAAGCCGAATGGCCGAAATCTCGCCAGCGGCTGATGGATGCTGCTCATTATGGCAACCTGGCCGGCGCAACCGATATCGTCTTCCATCCGGGTTCTTATTTCGGCAAAGATCCTGGCGAGGTCTTGCCCATCGCTTTAGAGCGGTTACAGGGATGCATTGCCGAACTGCGCCAAATGGGCAATCCGGTCATTCTGCGCCCGGAGACGATGGGAAAATCGGCCATGTTAGGTTCGTTACAAGACACGTTGGCGATGAGCCACGCCATCCAGGGGGTAAAGCCCTGCATCGACTTCGCTCACCTGCATGCTCGCGCCGGGGATGGCAGCATGAACAGCTACGCAGAATGGAGCGAGGTATTAGAGCAAATTGCCCTCAGCCTGGGAGAAGCGGCGCTCACAGACCTGCACATTCACCTTTCGGGAATCGAATACTCGCCGAAAGGGGAACGCGAACATCTCAAGATTCAAGAGGCCGATCTCGATATTCCAGCCATCTTTGGCGCTTTGAAAGACTTTCGGTGTCGCGGGCGCATTTTGTGCGAGAGCCCAGTGCTGGAAGAAGATGCTCTGCTCTTGCGCCAGATGTGGGTGGAAATCTCCGGCGAAGTCCCCTGAAAGCCCGGCTTTTTTGCCGCAAAAGCTGCAAAGAGCCGGCAGAGAAAGGCTTCAGACTGCCTAACGAGCGATGGCGTTGAAGTTTATCAGGATCAAATTCTGCTCACATGCCCCAAAGGTATCGAAGTTAATGCGGTTGGTAATCGGTTGCCCCTGTGGGTCAAAGAGTTGAATATACAGGCTGCCCTGAGAAGCAATGGGAACATCTCCCAGCACAACTTCATAGCCCGAGAGTCCATATTGTGGGGCAGCGCCGCTCAGGCTGAGCAGTTCGACGGCTTCTCCATTGAGTGTACCTCCAACTACAACCAGTACCGAAGCCGGCGGCACCGGCTCACCGTTGACATCAAAAATCTGTCCCGCCACTCCAGCCCATTTGCAACCCAGGTCGGGGTAAAAAGCGGTGCTCGCCATGGCCTTGGGGCTGCCTGGGCTCAACGCATATTGCACCATCTCTGGCGGCAAGGGAGTAGGGGTTGGAACTTCGGTCGCAGTCGGAGCTTCGGTGGGTGTTGAAGTGGGAGTGAAGGTCGGGGTGAGGGTCGGACGAGGCGTGATGGTCGGGCTGGGCGTCCAGGTCGGGGGCAGTATCTGGAGCGGAGTGGGAGTCAAAGTGGGCACTTGTACAGCCTGAATCGGGGTAGGAGGAGGGAATAAATTCAAACTGCTGTACGGGTCAAGGTAGATGACGACGGTTACCAACCCCACGCAGCAGGTCATGACCAGAACCAACACGGTTAAGAGATTCCAGAAGGCTGTCAGCAGCCTGCGGGGGGAGCTACGTCTATTTTCCAGTTCATACGATCCCATCCACCACCTCCCGATCGGGTTTTAATTGTTCAGAAAGATTTCAATTTGACTGGCAGCGCGCCGTTGGGCAAGCCATTGCTCCAGAGCCAGTTTCTGGTAAAAGAGAAAAGCCTCTGCAGTCAGTGGCCGATCAGGCTGGCGTTCGATCACTTGAACCAGATGATAACCGGCTGCTGTGCGAATCACCTGGCTGTATTGACCGGGCTGAAGCGAAAAAATGACTTCTTCCAGCTTTGGGTCAAGCACCATACCGCGGGCAAGCCAGCCCAGGTCGCCATAGGTAATGGGATCGAATTGCTCTGCCAGTGTGGCGAAGTCTTTGCCGCTCTGCAATTCAGCATAGACGGCTTGCGCCCGTTCGGCGGAATAGAGCAGGATTTGGCGGGCATGAACCTGTTCTACCTGACGCGGCGTTTGGGCAAGAATCTGGTTGCGCATCCAGGTTGCAGCAAGCTCGCGTTTCAAAGCTATGCGCAGGCTCTCCGTTGTGTAACCAACCTTTGCCATCCAATCGTCTAAGGCGGCTGAACCGCCAAGCCGGGTTGCCAGTTGTTGAAGACGTTCCTCGACCATTTTATCCTCTACCGTATAGCCGGCTTCTTGAGCAGCCTGCGCCAATAAAACTTTGGCGATCAGATCATTCATGACCGTCTGTTGCGCATCGGTTGCTAGTTCCGTGCCAAAAGCCATCTGGTAGCGTTCCAGTTCCTTCTGGAACTCGGCCAGGGGAATCCCTTCGCCGTTTACGCTAGCGGCCAGAGGGACATTGGTTGCCGTTGGCGGGCTTTGGGTTGGCGTTAGCGTGGGTTGACGGGTTGGCGCTGAGGTTGATGGTGAGGGTGCTGGTGAACAAGCGGCCATCCCGATCAGGCACAGCGAGACGAACATCTTGAGCCACAAGGAGCGCTGGATCGTGAAATTAACCGAAAAGCGAGTGTACAACATCATCAGGTAGATTATAACTGAAGAATAAGTTTGTCTATTTTGGACTGGGGAAACAGTCATTCTCCCATCCAGCCAAAGCTATAAAAGGTGACCTGCAGATTTGCAAATAACAGTATAATGCGGGAAAATCACTTTTGGTGAAAGGATGATGGGTAAAGGGAAGATCCAGCGTCGTCTTCGCGCGATTTTTCGCTTTCTGTTTCGCCTGCTGACCCGCGTGGAGGTCATTGGCTTGGGAAAAGTCCCCCTGAGTGGAGGGTGTATCCTTGCTACCAACCATCTCAGCCGCCTTGACCCGCCTTTGCTGTTCATGCTCATCGAACGCGATGATCTAACAGCTCTGGTGGCGGATAAATATCAAAAGTACCCTTTTATCCCCTGGTTGGTCAACACCCTGAAGGGAATCTGGATTCATCGCGAGGAGGCAGATTTCGGCGCGTTGAAAGATGCCCTTCGCTACCTGCAACAAGGAGGATTGTTGGGGATTGCTCCCGAAGGCACGCGCAGTCGCAGCAGAGGGTTATTACCCGGCAAACCGGGCGTCGCCTATCTGGCAGATAAAGCCAGCGTGCCGGTTGTGCCCGTGGCGATTAGCGGCACGGAAGGAGCAATTTTTAAGCTTTTGACTTTGCGCCGGCCGAAAATTCGGGTCGTTTTTGGCGATCCGATTTACTTTCCGCCGCTAGAACGCGAGCGGCGGGATGAGATGCTGCAGCACCACACCGACGAAATCCTGTGTCGCATCGCAGCCCTGCTGCCGGCGGAATATCGCGGCGTCTATGCCGATCACCCACGGCTAAGAGAGATCCTTGCCGCCTCATCCTCCTGAGGCGTGATAGAATTTGACCCATGAAAAGTTGGCGTTTCTGGCTGGGCGTTCTCGTCAGCCTTTTTTTTCTGGTTTGGGTGCTCAAAGACCTGCTTCCGGAGATTGAACTCTTTTGGGTATCCCTGCGCCAGGCTCAATATCTCTGGCTTATCCCTGGGGTCGCAGTCTATTTTCTTGGTGTGTGGGCGCGCGCCTGGCGCTGGCACTATTTATTGCGCCGCATCAAGCCCGTGCCCACCCGCACCATGTTTCCCATCGTCGCCATCGGTTATATGGGCAATAACATTTACCCGGCCCGGGCTGGAGAAGTGCTGCGCGCCGTGGTGCTCAAACGCCGCAAAGGCATCTCGGTATCAGCCTCGCTGGCGACGATCATTGTTGAGCGCATCTTCGATGGCCTGGTGATGCTGGCTTTCGTCTTTGTCAACCTGCCCGAATTGAGCCGCCTGACCGCCGGAGCAGGCGTAGCAGGCTCAAGCAGCATCCGCCAGATAGCCCTGGGCGGCGCTTTGCTCTTCTTTAGCGCCTTGGTGGTCTTTTTAATTGCGGCCATGTTTCCGCAGCGCACGCAGGCTCTGGTCGCCTGGGTGACTCACCGCTTTGTCCCATACCACTGGCGCGAGAAGTTCCTCTCGCTGAGTGAACGCTTTCTCAGCGGTTTAGAAGCTTTGCGTTCCCCCCTGGATGTGTGGATGATTTTCTTCACCTCGGTGGTGATCTGGCTCTTTGAAACGGGCAAATACTGGTTCGTGATGCATGCTTTCCCCTTTCAAGTGAGCTTTTTTGCCCTGATGTTAATGAACGGTATCGTTAATCTGGCAACCACCCTCCCTTCAGCGCCGGGCTACATCGGCACGTTTGACAAGCCCGGCATAGCCGTTTTGGAAGCCTATGGAGTCAGCACGGCGGTTGCCTCCGGTTATACCATCGTGCTTCACATCGCCCTCTGGCTGCCTATTACCGCCCTGGGCGCATACTATCTCTGGCGCGAAGGGTTGCGCTGGGAGGCGGCGCTCAAGGAGGCGCAATGAGCGAGCAGGCTAATAAACGGCGGGTGGCGGTAATCGGAGCTGGTTTTGGGGGGCTGGCGGCTGCCTATGACCTGCTCAAAAACGGTCAGCAAGTCACCCTGTATGAAGCTGCCAACGTTGTCGGGGGGCTGGCAAGCGGCTTTAAAGAGCCTCATTGGGAATGGTCGATGGAAAAGTATTATCATCACTGGTTTGCCAGCGACCGCCACATGCTGCAACTCATTGATGAACTGGGCTGGCGCAATCAGGTGCGCTTTCCCCGTCCTTATACGGTCGTGTATTACCGGGGTCGGTTCTATCCGTTCGATTCGATATTGCAAATGGCGCGCTTTCCTGGTCTGGGTTGGGGGATCGATAAAATCCGCTTTGGCCTGGTCGGGTTGTTCCTGCGCCTGACCAACAACTGGCAGGCGCTTGAAAAGACTACCGTGGAAGCCTGGATGCGTCGCTGGGCAGGCGATCGCGTGTATGAGTTGATGTGGCAACCGCTCATGATCGGCAAATTCGGTGAACGCTATGCGCCGCTGGTCAATATGGCCTGGATGTGGGCGCGCATCAAAGCCCGCACCACACGCCTGGGCACTTTCGAAGGCGGGTTTCAAGCTTTTGCCGATCGCTTCGCCGACCTTTTGCAGAAGCTGGGCTTGGATTTGCGCCTTTCCTGCCCGGTGGAGCGCATCTCTCGCGCCGAGGGCGGGGGTCTCGTGGTGCAAAGTGCAGATGGGGAAGCTCACTACGATCAGGTGCTGGTTACCCAATCTCCGGCCATCCTGGCGAAGTTGGCTGCCGATTTGCCTCCCGATTACCTGCGGGGCTTGCTGGAATTGAAGAGCATGGGTGCAGTGGTGCTGATCTTTTCCCTCAAACACCCGCTTTCACCGCAAGGCTATTACTGGTATAACATTCCCAAATCGGCCGGTTTCCCCTTTCTTGCCCTGGTGGAGCATACCAATTTCATCCCGGCGCGCTATTTTGGCGGTGAACATCTGGTGTATTGCGGTGATTACCTTGAAACCGATCATGAGTACTTTCAACTCAGTCAGGATGAACTGGTTCAACGTTTCTTACCGGCTTTGAAGCGCATCAACCCCGCTTTTAGCCCTCAGTGGGTGAACAAAACCTGGCTGTTCCGCACCCCTTACGCTCAACCGGTGCCGTTGGTAAACCACTCGCGCAACATTCCGCCCATCCGCACGCCTGTGGCGGGTTTGTATTTCGCCAGCATGAGTCAGGTGTACCCCTGGGATCGCGGCACCAATTTTGCGGTTGAGATTGGGCGGCGGGCAGCGCGGCTGATGCTTGAAGACCAAACCAAACCATTTTAAGGAGCGCATCATGAGCGCAGAGCTGTTTGCATTACTGACCGCCATGGCTTGGGGAATCGGCGGCTATTTCGAGAAAAAAGGCCTGCACTTGGGTCACCTATCGCCGCAGATGGGCATTACCATCCGCACCGCAGTCGCTCTGGTGATTCTGGCAACGGTCAGTTTTCCGCAATGGAAGACCCTCAGCCAGGCCGGCAGCAAAGCCCTCTGGATGATGGTTTTGGGCGGTGGCGTGGTCGCCGGGTCAGTCGGCATGTTGTGTTTTTATACCGCCCTCAAAGGCGCCCCCTTGGGGCGAGTGATGCCCATCGCCTTTACCTCGCCGCTGTTCGGCGCCCTGATGGGCATTCTGTTCGGCGGTGAGCCGCTCACCTGGAAAGTGGTGCTCGGCACCCTCCTCACCGTGAGCGGCATTATCATCCTGACCTTTGGATGAATCTGGTTGCCTTTCGGGAGCTATTGACCCCCATCGGGCAACAAGCCCTGGCCCAGGCGGTTGCTCTGCAACCCAGCGAAGCGAGCTATCTGCGCCACTACCAAAGCCTCTGTCGCCGGTTCGAGGCTCATCTTGCCCAGGCCGCCTTAGAGACGGCGATTCTGCGCCGCAAAGCGCAGGTCAAAACCCCCTTCGCCGACCACCTCTATTTTACTCAGGAAGCCCTGGAACAGGCTTCCCATTGGGAGATTGCCCGCTATCGCGCCAAACGCCTGCGCGGGTCTGAGCGCATCTTTGACCTGGGTTGTTCGATCGGCAGCGATAGCCTGGCATTTGCCCAGGAAGCTTTCACGGTGGGAATTGAGCTCGATGCTTTGCGCATCGCCATAGCCGATGCCAACCGGCGCGCCTTGCAGCTCGAAAAGCAAATCGACCTGGTACAAGCCGATTTAACCCAGCCCTTGACCTTGCGGTGGGAGTTAGGGCAGTCGGTTGCCTTTTTCGATCCCGCCCGCCGCACCGCCGGGCGGCGGCGTTTTCAGGTCGAAAGGTACCAGCCCCCATTAAGCATCCTGCACAGTTGGAAAGCCCGCCTGCCAGATATCGCTGTGAAGCTCTCCCCGGCGGTGCAGTTGCCGGAGCTTGCGCCTTACGGCGGCGAAGTAGAGTTCATCTCTTTCAAGGGCGAGTTGAAAGAAGCTGTGCTGTGGCTGGGGGAGCTGGCTCACTGCTTGCGGCGGGCAACGCTCCTGCCGGCTGGGGTGAGCCTGGAGATGGAGACTCCGCTTGCGGAGGACGAACTACCCCTTGCCCCGCCGGCGGCCTATCTCTACGAACCCGACCCGGCTATCCTGCGCGCCGGCCTGGTGCGGAAACTGGGGCGCCTGCTCAACGCCTGGCAGATGGACGATGAAATTGCCTACCTCACCGCAGAACAACGGGTGGCAACTCCCTTTGCGCGTTGCTGGCAAGTGGAAAGCTGGTTGCCCTTTCAGCTCAAACGCTTGCGCGCCTACCTGCGCCAGCGCGGTGTGGGAAAGGTGACCATCAAGAAGCGCGGGTCACCGCTTCAACCAGAGGCATTACAGCAAGCCCTGCGCCTGAGCGGCGCAGAAGAAAGGGTCTTGTTTCTGACCCACTTGCGCGGTCAACCGATTGTGGTGGTCGCCTATCCGGCTTCCTGCGCCCAATCTGAGTTCAGCCATAACGAAAAATAGCCCACGGACTTGCTCGATTTGCTATCCGTCTTAAGCCAGGTGGATGAGGAAGGCGAAGATTTCGACCGCGCCCATCTCAGCGGGATGGCGTTTCCCATGGAAAGGATAAAGGTGCGCAACCAATCCATATAGGCCTGTTCCGTGCGGTAAGAATACCGTTTGAGGTGCAATTCTTCGCGCAATTGGTTGAGAAGTTTTTTGGCAACACCACCTGAAATATTCCAACGATTTTGGGACACACCCCTTTTTTCAGTTTCTTGCCTTCTTGACTTATGGATGAAAACTATGCCGTCCAACCCGCGCTTTGAGCCGACAGCTCTCCCTTCGGTCGGCTTGCATCTGATGCGCGAATTGTTAGGCGCAACGTCAAGAAGGAGCAAACGGATGAGTGTGTATGATATGACTGTAAAAAAGATTCGCCAGTTGCCCGAATCGCTTATCCAAGAAGTGAGCGATTTCGTAGATTTCTTACTGGTGAGACAAGACGCCACTCGCTGGCAACTATGGAATCAGTTTACGGAGGCACTGGAGCTTTCTGAGGCAGGTTTCTCCGATTACTTGGCTGGACTTGAAGACTATGAGAATCGTCTGGCGCGTGGTGAAATTCAATGGTAACCGTCACGCGTGGTGACGTCGTACTATGCGATCTTAACCCAGTGATCGGCACGGAACAAGCTGGGGTGCGTCCCGCTGTTGTGTTACAGATTGATCGTGCCAACACTGTCAGTCCCCATACGATCATTGCGCCGTTTACAACAAAGATTCGGCATGCGCTTTTGCCTTCTCACGTGTTTATTCCTGCAGGTGTTGGTGGCTTGAGCCAAGATTCGGAGCTGATTTCCGCTGCGGTAGGTCAATGTAATCCTATTAGCTTGCCAAAAGGAGAAAGATAATGGAACGCAAGATTATCTTTGCTCTTTTGGTTTTTTGCATCTTTGTATCTTGGAATAGGGGTTGCCTTTCACCTCAAGTGGAAGAGCGATCTGGCGGCTTGCCGAGAGATACGTAGAGCACAAGGAAGATTTGTCGAGCCAGAAGTTTTCAGCGGGATGCTGGGTCTGCTTTTCAATATGACCAACTGGCCAGTTTATGCGTGGGCGAACATCTACCACTTTGGGACGCCATTTGCGACGCCGTGCTCTCATTCCGAGGTGACCAGGATTTCAGATGAGGAGGAAGAGGGAGCAGTCAGGTATGTGGTAGAAAGTTTCGGGAAGCGCCTCCAGAATGTCCCTCTTCAATCGCCTAACGCAACTCAAATGATAATAGAACAATATACCGAATGGTTGGATGAACGACCTCTCCAGTGCTACTGGGCGAGTGGTTTCAAGTCCCTGGCCTGATCGCATAGAGATAACGTCTATTGTGCGAGAGGCCGATAGATATGTGGTTGTTGGTTTCGTGGTTGAAGTTACAAGTATGGATGTGGTTAGCGGCGGAGCAGCGGCCAAGAACCCCGTTCGCATTGTTTTGGAGAAGCGAGAAGGAAGGTGGCTCATTACAGAATACGCCGAATAGCGTGATGGGGGTTAACCCGCGCCTTAAGCCGACATGCGGACTCCTCTGAGCTTGATTTCGGCTGATGTACAATCCATTAGCCTATCAAAATATGCAGTATTATTGCTTGACAATACTATCGCCTTGTGATACTATTCCTGCGTGATCGAGTCTTTTGCATCCGAAGAAACCGAGAAAATCTTTGAGGGCGAGATCTCAAAAAAGTTGCCGATAGAGATACAGCGTACGGCTCGCCGCAAATTACTCTACCTGGACGAAGCTGAAACCTTGCAGGATATTCAAGCTGTTCCAGGAAATCGATTGGAAAAATTAAAAGGCAACCGCGCAGGTCAGTACAGCATTCGCATCAATGACCAATGGCGCATTTGTTTCGAGTGGATTGCGAATAGGGCTAGAAACGTTGAGATTGTGGATTATCATTCGTAAAGAGAGGTGATGATGGATACCCGATTGTCCCCTATTCATCCTGGCGAAGTGTTATTGGAAGACTTTATGAAACCGCTTGGCATCAGCCAGTACAGGCTGGCAAAAGATATAGGCGTATCTCCAATTCGGATAAGCCAGATTATTCGCGGCGAACGTTCCATTACAGTTGATACTGCCATGCGACTGGGACGCTACTTTGGAACAAGTGCAGCTATCTGGCTGCGCTTGCAAGTTCGCTATGATCTGGAATCGGCACAGGCTAAGTTGGGGCCGCGGATTGAACAAGAAGTAAAGGTGCTCCAACAATCCTCGCCTGTGTAACAAGAGGGGTGGGTTAGCTCGCTCATGCAATCGACTCGCTTCGAACGCTTTCACCGCCGGATACCCTCTTGCGCGCAAGATGCTTATTGTGCTATTTTCATATTTTAACGTGAGTTCGGGTCAGGCAGACAAAGGCAATAAGTCATCCAAGCCTAAAGATGGTTTGCAGGACGGCGACAGTAAGTAATCAACCCGCAAAGCTCATTGACCAAGAAATTTGTGAAACTCCGATGACGAGAATGCTCAATCTGCGAGATATTCTTGAGCTGGTCAATAATGCTTTCGATAATCGGCCGGCGACCAAGCAAAATGCGATCCGAAAGCTCCATCAGCCGCTTCTTCATGTTCTTGCGCACTTTGGTGATCAGGCGCAGATTGAACCAGTCCCACAAAGTGCGCCGCAACGTTTCGGAGAGATAGCCTTTGTCGCCAAAGAGCTTGCCAAACAACTGCTTGACCAGCCGCAAAACCGGTTTGCGGTGAGCGTGAATGCGTTGGTTGCTACAGACCGCTAAAGCGGTGGAGTCGATGAACGAGATGCCCGGACACTTCCCCAGACAGCGGTGGCGCAGGTACATGACCAACGGAACAAAAACGGATGGGATGGACTCCACAAAACGAGTATAGCTGACCAGGTTGGGAAACTCTGCTCGCCAATGCTTGCAAGCGTGTTCGGTGAAATAGGTTTTGAAGTTACGATCGTGGGATTGGTTGAAAGCAATCAAGATAGTCAGGTTTTCACTGATGGACAAGGAACGCTTGCGTTGGCGCTGTTTCAGCCCGCCAGTGAGCAAGTGACGCTCCCAGTTGGGCAGAAATGCTTTGCAAAAATCATCGACAGCACAGAAGATTTCGAGTAAACTGGTGAGGGCCTGCTGAGGGGTAAATTTGTTTTTTCAGTGACATAAGTTTACTCCCTTTTGGAGACCCTTGCCTTATC
>Ga0308409_1000147_pt1 | contig 41541 bp, 46 predicted proteins | sample HotsprSampleMSe4_FD_203469 | JGI IMG/M metagenome (GOLD analysis project Ga0308409, IMG submission 203469) | Hot spring phototrophic mat microbial communities from Mushroom Spring, Yellowstone National Park, Wyoming, United States - 20060912_MSe4 ... | reverse complement strand
ATGTTTACTATAAGACTTTAATTATAAAGCCACGGTCGTGGGTTTGTAATTAAAGTTGGTTATTTTACTTGATATAAAATTTTTAAAAAAATTTTTTGCTATTATTTATTTTTATGATTGATTATCCAAATCGGCAAAAATATTTAGAGGCGGTCAAAGCCCAAATTGGTAAAACGTTTTTTAAAAGAACCAAAGTTTGCCGCCGGTACCAGACGTGAAGATATAAAAAAATGTGAGCTTTCTCAAGGTTTAAATATCCCTTTGGAAAAATTCATTGGAATTTGTCTTGAGGCGATGAAGAGAGTGGCGGAGGAGATTGGATTTTAACTCTCAAACGACTTTTTGTCATCTTTTGGCTCTAGGTGGCTTTCGATTTGGATGTTAAAGACAGCCTTTTTTATTTCTTTTTCAATTTTATAGATTAAGTCATGAGATTTTTTGATGGTAAAATCATTGGGAAAAAGAGCATGAAAAGAGAGGAATTTTTTTTGACCGGATTTTCGACTTTTTATCTCATGAAAAACTAATCCTTTTTTTTCATATTTTTCAAAAATACCCTCAATTTTTTCCAAATCTTTTTTGTCAATTACCTCATCCATAAAACCAGATAAAGAGCGGCGGATAAGACTTGTGCCAGTTAAAAGGATATTTAAAGCAACAAATATTGCAACCAGTGGATCTAAAATCAAAATTTTAGTTTTATCAACTAAAAAAACCGAAAAAATTACACCAGCCGATGTCCAAACATCAGTCATTAAATGCTGTCCATCAGCCTCTAATGTAATTGATTGATTTTTTTTGCCAACTTTGATTAAAGTTTGACCAACAAAAAAATTGATGACAGCAGCTATGGTGGAAACTAAGAGTCCAAGGGGGATTTTTTCTAATGGTTTTGGATCAAAAAGACGGTTGAAAGCTGAGAAAATAATGGTTAAAGAAGCAAAAAAAATAAAAATTCCCTCAGCAATGCTTGAGAAATATTCGGCTTTTGAGTGGCCGTAAGGATGATTTTTATCCGCTGGTTTTTGGGCGATTTTTAAGGCAAAAAAAGCAATCAAAGCCGAGGCAAAATTAACTAGCGATTCAACGGCATCTGATAAAAGACCAACAGAGTTGGTAATAAAGTAGGCGATTAATTTTAAAAAAATGGTTATTAAAGCGGCAAAAATTGAAAGATAGGTGTATTTGATTAAATGGTTCATAACTAATTTTTTTATATTATAAAAACAAAAAAGCAAAAAAAGAGGAAGAGACTCCCAAAATCGCTCCCCCAATCACATCCGTTGACCAGTGTTCCCCCAAAGTCACTCTTGATAAAAGCATTAAAAAATTAAAAATAAAAAGAGCGCTTATCAAAATTAGTTTGCCTATTTTTTTCATTTTTGAGTTTAAGATTAAATATCCAATTAAAAAAGAGACAAAAACAGTTCTCATTGAGTGACCAGATGGATAGGAATATCCAGGTTGGACATAGGATGATGGAAAATTAAAAAACAAATTATAACGATGAAAGAGAAAAGGAGGTGGTGGTTGATGAAGAAAAGCTTTACCAAAAATTTCAATCACGTGAGCAAAAGCAAAGGGAATAAAGACTAAAAATGAAATGATTTTTCTTCTTATAAAAATAATAATTAAAATTAAAAGAGAATAAACTTCAAAACTGCCAATTAAAGAAAAGAGCGAAAGATAGGGATCAAATTTTTTTGGCAGATGATTTTGGAGTCTTACAGTTGTATCAAAGTCCCATTGAACAAATAAGTCTTTTTTGACAAGATAAGAAAAAAAGAGAAAAATAAGGAAAAAAACAATTGATAAAAAAATAAAAACAATCTTTTTCTTCATTTGATTATGATAAACTATTTCTTTTTTACTTTGCAAACCATTTTTAGGTTAATTTTGAATTAAAATTTAGCTTTTTGTTGCATAAGTAAATTTGTGATGCTTCTTGGAACTAATTGATTGTTATCGATGTCCATTTCTTTTAAGAAAGTTCTTATTTCTTTCTTCGCTCTTTGACTAGCTGATTCATCAGCAATTACTTCAACCTCAATAGTTGAACCAAAACCAATAATATCTTCAACGCAAATTATCATATTGTTAAGCTTAAAAATATACCTATCTTTTTCCAAAGTAAAAAAAGGCTTGAAGCCAATGGCTCTAAAAATAGCTAAAGCTGCATCAAAAGAAGAAACGTCAATTTCGTATTCTTGCCACGCATTATGATCGCCCTCAGTGGTTATAATTTTAGTATTAATGCTAACTTCTTCTTGTCCGTCAGTGATTTGTCTTCGAATTCGCAAGCTATAAGACCCAACTTTATTCATTTCAATTTCTTCAAAAGAATTGACTGATGATGGACAAAGATAAATATCAGTGATTTGTGCTTTACCTTCAAATTTAGCTCCTCTTTCAGTAAGTTTTGTTTCAAGAACCGCGCGTTGTTCGCTATCAAGTATTGCTCGAATTTCAACCTCCTGTTTTTTAAAAGAATCTTTTAATTCTTCCATAATTAATTACAATCAGGACTTACGTAGTTAATTTTAGTTTAGATTGTTTATAAACCAAAATTAGCCTTAGGTTATGATTAAAATAGTTACACAAGTTTTAGCCAGTTAAATCAATCTATTGACTCGTAATTACGTAAATCCTGTACTATATTAATATTTTAATTTTAATAAATTTAATTATATAATAAATAAATATATTATGAATAAAAAAAAACTTGCTTTTGTTACTTTTTCTAGTAAATATCTAAAAATTAAAACAAATCCTACGTATAAGGAATTCATATTATTAATAAAAAAATTAGGTTTTGAAATTTTACATGAATGGTATTTTAAAAAAGAGGAAAGGACTCCTGAATTAATATATTATCAATCTTTAAAATCTATTAGAGAAGCTAATGATCTAATAGTTGAAGCGTCAATTGATTCTGTAGGCGTGGGTCAACAAATTACTTACGCATTACAAAAAAAGAAACATGTTCTTATCTGTATAAAAAAAAGTCGATTGTCAAAAAATAGTTTAAATTTTTTAAAAGGTACAAAATCTGGAAATATAAAGTTTATTTATTACAAAGGATTAAATGATTTAGAAGAACAATTAAAGGCAATATTAAGTAATAAAGAGGATCAAAAATTAGAGAAATTAGAAAAATTTAATTTTTTATCAACTTTAAGAATTAAATCAATTATTTTAGAAGAAAGCAAAAAGCAACAAATTTCTCAATCAGAGTTATTAAGAAACATTATAGAAGAATGGATAGCTAATAATCTTAAAAAATAAATTTTAAATTATATTTATTCTAAGAGTATTTTTTTTAAAAATACCTCAAGTATATTGTTTGACTTGTCGATGATTTAATTTAAATTATATAATTACCTCATTTAAGCAAAATTTGCCTTGACATATGAACAATTATTCATATATAATTGGAAAATATACCCCTTCGCTTTCAAATTGCAAGGGGTTATACCTAACGGAGCTTTGATTTTGGAGAGTGGTTTTGACTATAGAGTCAATCCTAATCTTATTTGAAAGCTACGGTGGGTATATACCAAAAGTTATAAAATCAAAACAGAGTGGTATATGTTTGGTCGAAAAAATTGTCGTTGTCGAGTAAAGCATCAAAAAGTAAATTTCAAGGTTTTTCAAAAAGTTGAGGACGATTTAAGGACAGTATCGGTTGCTTCAAAGATGGCGATTTTACAATCTTTGGAGACTCCCCATTGTGTTTGTGATTTAGTTTCTTTAACTTCTCTTTCTCAGACTTTAATCTCTCATCATCTTTCTGAGCTTGAGGAGAAAGGTTTTGTTGAGGGGAAAATGGAGGGTAGATTTAAACGATTTTATTTGAAAGAAAAAGGAAAAAAATTTTTGGAAATTATTAAAAGTTTACTTTCTAAATAACCTATGAAAATTGCTGTTTTAGGATCAGGATGTTCCGCTTGTAAGGCGCTTTATGAGTTAACCAAAAAAGCCGTGGTTGAGCTTGGGTTAAAAGATGAAATTGAATACATCACCGATATTTCAAAAATCATTGAGATGGGGGTAATACAGTCACCGGTCTTAGCGATCAATGGTAAACCAGTAATGGTGGGATTTATTCCTGATGTGGAAAAAATTAAAGAAATTATTGGAAAGGAAATAAAAAATAATGGAAAAAATTAAAGATTTTCTTAAAAAAATTTTTCTATTATCTAAAAAAATCTCTAAAAGATTTTCTCCCTTGTTGTTTGAAGTAAAAATTGTCCTTGAAATATGAATAACGGTTCATATATAATTGAAGAATTATAAATTTTATATTTGAAATTTTATTTATATATGGATCCATTTTTGCCAGTACAAAAATTTGCTGATTATTTGACTTACTCGGTTTTTAATCTTGCCCCAAAGACTCATTGGGCTTTGGCTTTAAATTTTTTTATTTATGACTCAATAAAAATTTTTATTTTGCTTTTGGTGATTAATTACCTTATGGGAATCATTCGCTATTATATACCAACAGAAAAGATTCGTGATTTTCTAACTAAAAGACGCTGGTATGGTTTTGATTATTTTTTAGCTTCAGCTTTTGGAGTGATTACTCCGTTTTGTTCTTGTTCATCAATTCCTTTGTTTATTGGATTTTTGTCAGCTGGGATTCCACTAGGGGTGACTTTGACATTTTTGATCACTTCACCTTTAGTTAATGAAGCTTCAATTGCGATTTTTATCGGCCTTTTTGGATTAAAGATTACTTTAATGTATGTTTTGGCTGGGGTTTTTATCGGGATGATGGGTGGATTTGTTTTGGGAAAGATGGGGTTAGAGGAGGAAATAGATGAGGCTTTAGAAAAGGTGATTAAATCAGCAAAAAATAAAAAGATAAATTATTCATTTGAAAAAAAGGAAAGGTTTTTTTCTCTTTTGAAAAAATTTTGGGAAGAAGGATGGGATTTGACAAAAAAGATTTTTGTCTATGTTTTAATTGGAGTGGGAGTTGGTGCTTTGATTCATGGGTTTTTACCAATGGGATTTTTTGAAAAATATTTAAAAAATGGTAGTTTTTGGTCGGTGCCTTTGGCAACGATTTTAGCCGTTCCTTTGTATTCCAATGCCGTTGGTGTTATTCCTATTATGCAAGCTTTGGTTTCAAAAGGAGTCCCTTTTGGGACAGCGTTATCCTTTATGATGGCAACGGTTGGTTTGTCTTTACCTGAGGCTTTAATTTTAAAACGGGCAATGAAGATAAAGTTATTAATTAGTTTTTTTACTGTTGTCACTTTGGGGATTATTTTGATTGGTTGGTTTTTTAATTTTTTCTTCTTGACTTAAATTATTTTTTTTATTATATACCTATATCATAGGTGGAGGTAAATAAAACTCAAAATTCAAATGTCAAAATTCAAAACTAAAATGAAATCTGATTTAATTAAAATCAATAAAGTTAAAAGTTACCCTCCGAATCGGAGGGTAAAAATTAAAAAATATGAAAAACAACAGAACTAAGGTTTTAATTAATTTTAAAAAGGCAAAAAGTTTACTGGAAAAAATTATTGAGATGACAGAAAAAGATGAATATTGTATTGATATTATGCAACAGAATCTTGCGGTTATTGGCCTACTTCGAAGCGCCCATGAGATGCTTATGGAAGACCATTTAAAAACTTGTTTTTCTTCTGCCTGTGAGTCAAAAAATCAAGCTAAAAAGAAAAAAATGGTTGAGGAGATTTTAAGGGTGACAAAAATTTATAATCGGTAATTGTATTATAAGTTATTTTCAAAACATGGCTAGAAAGGTTTTAAAAACAGCCTATGGTCCTTTTGAGATAAAGCCACAAAAGAGTTCGGTTTGGATCTGTATGTGTGGTCTATCAAAGAATCAGCCTTTTTGTGATGGCTCACATAAGAAAACTTTAAATGAAGAAGAAGGAAAAGTGTATGAATATGATGAGGAAGGGAAGAGGAGAGAAGTGTAAAAATGTGTAAAGAGTTGTGTAAATATAGTGTAAAAGTTGTTTAAAAAGTTGTTTAAGAAAACGTTGATACGGGTTATATTTACTATAAGACTTTAATTATGATACCACGATCGTGGGGTTGTAATTAAAGTTTTTACAATTAAAATTATTGAGAAATTAGTTTAAAAATAAAAGGTAAATTTAAGTTTTATTATTTAAAGATATGTTTTAAGGAAAGTTATTTCAATAATTTTTTAACCGATGAAAAAAATTGATTTTTTTATTAAAGGACTTCATTGCGCTTCTTGTATTTATGTTAATGAGGAAGCATTAAAAAAGATCCCTTTTGTGAAAAAAGCATTTGTCAATTTAGCCACCGGTAAAGCAACCATTGAGGTTGATGGAAAAGTTAATTTAGATTTAGTAAAAAAAGCAGTTGCGTCGGTTGGGTACCAGGCGGTTTTTGAAAAAGAAAAAACTTTAGATGATAAAATTAAACAAGAAAAAGAACAAGAACTAAAAAAATTAAAAGGAAAACTTTTTTTAAGTTTAATCTTGGCTTTTTTGATTTTATGGGGAAGCTTTCCGGTTTTTTCGATCACCTCCCCTTGGTTTTTGCAAAACTACTTTTTTTAGTTTTTGGCCGCTTCAATCGTCCAAATTTTTGGCGGATGGGATTTTTACCGATCATCAATTTCTGCCTTAAAACATCGTTTGGCCAATATGGATACACTGGTTGTTATTGGAACGACCGCTACTTACTTCTATTCAACCCTAGTTGTTTTCTTCCCCGATTTTTTTGAAAGATTTAATTTAATGGTTGAACCCTACTTTGATGTCTCGGCCGTCATTATTTCTTTTGTTCTTCTTGGGCGCTATCTTGAGATAAAAGCAAAATCACAAACTAGTGAGGCGATAAGAAAACTTATTGGCCTTCAGCCAAAAGAAGCGACAATAGTTATAAAAAGTTAAAAGTCAAAAGTCAAAAGTTAAAAGTTAAAAATTGCAATTAAAAATTTAAAGCTTTTAATTATTATTTATGCAGACGAAAAAAGTCGCTATTGATCAAATAAAAATCGGTGATTTGATTTTAGTAAAGCCAGGAGAAAAAATTGCCACCGATGGAGTGGTGGTTGAGGGCGAATCATGGGTTGATGAAGCAATGATTACTGGTGAACCAATGCCAGTTTTTAAAAAAAGGGGAGATAAGGTGATTGGTGGGACAATCAATAAAGAAGGAATGCTTATCTTTAAAGCCCAAAAAATTGGTGAAGAAACTTTGCTGTCTCAGATTATAAAATTGGTTAAAGAAGCGCAAGGTAGTAAAGTGCTAATTCAAAGGTTGGTAGATATCGTTTCTTCCTATTTTGTGCCGGCAGTTTTAATTTTAGCGGTTATCACCTTTGTTTTTTGGTATTTTAATGCTCCTTCAAATAATTTAATTACCGCCATGCTTAATGCGATTTCGGTTTTAATCATTGCTTGTCCTTGCGCCATGGGGTTGGCCACACCAACGGCAGTAATGGTTGGCACTGGTATTGGGGCGCAAAATGGGATTTTAATAAAAGACGCCTCATCTTTAGAACTTTTGGGAAAAGTAAAAGCTGTTGTTTTTGATAAAACTGGCACTTTAACCTATGGCCAACCAGATATTTTAGATATCTTAATAAAAAATCAAAATTCAAAGTTTACCCTCCGATTCGGAGGGCAAAACCAAAAATTAAAATCAAAAATTATTCAATTGGCTTATTCCTTAGAAAATTTTTCCCAACATCCAATTGCTCAAGCCGTGGTAAAAAAAGCAAAGGAATTAAAGTTAAAAACTTTAAAAGTAGCAAAGTTTAAAAGTATTACTGGTTTTGGGGTTACCGGTGTGATTTTTGGAAAAAAATATTATGTTGGCAAACTGTTAAAAAATGAGGATGATTTTTTAGAAGCAAAAAAAGCCAAAGATCAAGGAAAAACTGTTGTTTATGTTTATGAAGAAGATAAAGTTTTGGGAGCATTGATGATAGCTGATAAGATAAAAGATGAAGCGAGGCAGTTAATTGACAGCCTTAAAAAAATGGGAATTGAGTTTTATATGGTTACTGGTGATAGTCAAAAGACAGCTTTGGCTGTTGGAAAGTTTTTGGGAATTTTGGAAAAAAATGTTTTTGGTAAGATGCTACCAAAAGAAAAAGAGGAAGTAGTGAAAAAAATAAAAGAAAAAAACGGAAGAAAAATAGTGGCTTTTGTTGGTGATGGGGTCAACGATGCGCCAGTTTTGGCCTCGGCCGATGTTGGAATTGCTTTATCAACCGGAACCGATGTAGCAATGGAAACAGCTTCGGTGACAATTGTTAATAAAAATTTATTGACAATTTTAAAAGCAATCAATCTTTCCAAAAAAACTTTAAGGACAATTAAACTTAATTTATTTTGGGCATTTGTTTATAATATAATTTTAATTCCAGTAGCAATGGCAGGAAAAATTAGTCCGATTTTAGCCTCAGCCGCGATGGCTTTTTCTAGTGTTTCTGTCGTTACCAATTCATTACTTTTAAAAAAAGCTAAGATATGAAACTTAAAAAGAAAACTCTAAAAATTGAGGGGATGCATTGCCCATCTTGTGAGATATTAGTCAAAGATAAATTTTCCCAATTTAAAAATATTAAAGAGATAAAAGCGGATTTTCGAAAAAAAGAGGCAGAGGTTTTTTATCACGGGCAGATTGACGAGGAAAAATTAAATCAATTGATCAAGCCATTTGGATATGAAATTAAAAAAAGATTTGAAGAAAAAGAAGAGCCATTATTAAATCGCTTGGTTGAATTTTTTGGTATCGGGATATTTTTATTTTTAATTTATTTAATTTTTAAAGAACTAAATTGGGTGCCTTCCTTTTCTTATCAAAAGCTATCTTTGCCTTTGGTATTTATTTTGGGAGTGGTGGCCTCCACCTCAACTTGTATGGCAACCGCTGGAGTTTTATATCTTTCTGTAGCCAAAAAAAACAGCCATTTTGTTTGCGCCGTAAGTTTTAATTTGGGAAGAGTTTTATCGTATTTTTTCTTTGGCTTAATTTTTGGATTTTTGGGAAAAGGGCTGACAAACTCAGCGATTTTTGGTGGAATTTTAACTCTTTTAATTTCTTTAATGATGATTTTTTTGGGCTTGGATATGGCAAAGATTTTTTCCTGGCAAAGATATCTTAGTTTGAGTTTTACCGGCAAAATTTTTGAGTATTTAGAAGAAAAATTAAGGAGATATCCGCGAAAGATGCCATTTTTTTTGGGAGCAATTACTTATTTTTTACCTTGTGGTTTTACTCAATCGGTTCAGGTTTTTGCTATGGGTTTAGGTAATCCTTTTTTGTCGGCAGTTTATATGATGGTTTTTGCTTTGGGGACAGTACCTCTTCTTATGATGATTAATCTGGTTTTAAACATAAGAAAGTTTCAAATTTATCACTATTTTTTGAAAGTAATGGGAGTTTTGATTTTTTTTGTCGGATTGACTTATTTTTCTAATTTTTTGAATTTGTTTGGTTTAAATTATTTTGATCGGTTTTTTTTAAAAAATAATGAGGAAAAAGTTAATGTCAAAGTAGTTTCTGGAAAACAAATAATTGAGATGACAGTTGATTCCTCAGGCTATAGCCCCAATGTTTTTTTGGTAAAAAAAGATATGCCAGTGAAATGGGTAATTTACGGAAAAAATGTTTTGGGATGTCAGGGCTATTTTGTGGTTCCTCTTTTGGGGATAAGTCAGGCGCTAAAAGAAGGAGAAAACATTTTTGAGTTTGATCCAAAAAATTTTTCTGAGATTCCTTTTTCTTGTGGAATGGGGATGTTTGGGGGGAAGATAATAGTTAGAAAATAAATCGCGTCTGAACGCGGTGTAAACATAGTGTAAAAAATAGTATAAAAATTGTGTAAACGTTGTATAAAAGATTGTGTAAAAAGTAGTGTAAAAGTTGTGTAAACGGTGTATAAAGGTCGATATTTATGTCATCCCGACTTAGTCGGGATCCCGTTGAGATCCTGAATTTAAGTTTAGGATGACATTTTCTTGTCATGCCGAACTTGTTTCGGCATCTCGGTTAAGATTTTGACGAGATCCTGAAATAAATTCAGGATGACATAGAAATTATGAAATTTGTCTAACGGTAGTTAGATAAATTCAGGATGATAGAGAGTTGCGAATCTAATTAAACAGACTATAAAATTAAAAGTTTATCAATTAAAATTTAAAATATGGATAAAAAAATTGTTCTAACATCAATAATAATTTCGATTGTTATTGTTGTTTTAGGTTATATTTTGGTTGACTCATCAAATAAAAAGGCTAAAATTAAGGTCAATTTACCAAGTAAAGATAAAATTGTTTATTATTATGGCTTAACCTGTCCGCATTGTAAAGACGTTGAGGAGTGGATGAAAAAAAATAAGGTCGAAGAGAAGATAAAAGTTGAGAAAAAAGAAGTGTGGTATAACAAGGAAAACGCGGCTGAACTTCAAGAAGTAGTCAGAGTTTGTAATTTAGATTCTTCTTCAATTGGTGTACCTTTTTTGTGGGCTGATGGGAAATGTTATATTGGCACACCGGATGTTAAGAAAGTTTTAGCTGAGAAATTAAAAAGTAAAAAATAAAAATGAAAAATGACAAGGTAAAATTAAAAATTTATAGATTTTTATTTGTCTCCCTCCAATTCGGAGGGCAAGTTTTTCTTTTTTCTTTTTTATTTTTTATTTTGCAGTCTTCTGTTTTTGCAGTTTGTCCTTTGTGTACCATTGCAGCAGCTGGCGGGATTGAGGTAACAAGAATTTTGGGTGTTGATGATTTGATTTCTTCGATTTGGATTGGGGGGTTGATTGTTTCGGCGGCTTTATGGCTTTCTGATTTTTTAGCCAAAAAAAAGATTTTAAAGCCAATTTTCCGCGAGTTTTTATCGCTAATTTTATTTTATTTTTTAACCATTCCGTTTTTATACTGGGGAAAGATGATTGGACTCCCTGGTAATACTTTTTTGGGTGTTGATAAAATTGTTTTTGGAATTACAATTGGTTCTTTTGTTTTTTTGTTGGGAGTTTTTTTGGATAAGTTTTTGCGAAAGATTAATGGGGGTAAAGTTTTTATCTATTATCAAAAAGTGATTTTGCCGATTTTGTTTTTGACGATTATTAGTTTAATGTTTTATATTATCCTATAACTCAAAACTCAAATGTCAAATGTCAAAACGACAACGAAAAACCCAAAAACTGATTTAAAAGTTAGAACATATTTTTTCTCCATTAAAGTAATAAAATTTTTAGCAACTTTACCTGATAATAAAATTTATCAGATTATTACAGCTCAATTATTAAGAGCCGTAACTTCAATTGGAGCTAATATTATTGAAGCAAAATCATCTTCATCTAAGAGAGATTTCATTAAATTCTATGAAATAGCTTTAAAATCAGCTAATGAATCAAAATATTGGTTTGGCTTATTAAGAGATAGTCTTGACTTAGATAAAAATACTTTAAATATTTTTTTAGAAGAATTAAACGAAATATCAAATATGTTAGCAGCGAGTATAATTACATTAAAGAATAAAAAGTTTTAAAGTTTTTAGTTTTAGTTTTGCTTTTTGAGTTTTGAGATTTGAGTTATAAATTCTTTTTAATTCTATGAAAAATCTAGATATTGATTCTTTTCTACAAAAAGTTAAAAAATTGGAAAAAGGAGAGAAGCTTGATTTATCGTCGGATGAAGATTTGTCAATTGGGATAATGAATTTGATCTCGATGGAAGAACATTTTTTCTTTACCTACAACAAGACTGGTGATGAAAAATATTTGGATCTTCTAAATGAAGTACGGGAGGTAAGAAAATCACTTTTGAAAAAGATTATAAAAGAGTATGAGGGTGAAGTTTGGTGTATTTCAAAGCACTTATTGGCCGCCTCAATGAGATTAATGGAAGTGGGTACCAAATATTTAACCAAAGGCGATAAGAAAAATGCTGCTGATTTGTTTAAAAAATCTTATCATTTATATTCTTTGTTTTGGGGGTTGAATTTGGGAGTGGTTGGTGTGTCGGATGTAAAAAAGAGCGATGAAGAGAAGATTGATTTTTTGACTGATGGGGAAAAACCAAAATTGAAAAAATCAGCTTCCATTTTTGAAAAACTGGGTGAGTTTGTAAAAAAGGCGGTTGATTGTTGTAAGGAGTGAATTTTTTGATAATTGAATCTGAAATTTTTATAAGCTTAATTTAACTTATTTTTTGATACGCTTAGGCTTTCTATAATTTTGTCACACCAATTTACTTCACCACCTTCAGCATAACAAGTTATATCTAATGATTGACCATCTTTTGTTATTACATTAGTGCCAGTCAAAATGCAAGCAGGAGGATTGGGCTGTCCAACATTAGTTCCCCAAGGAGCACAATCATTAGGTCCATCTCTATATTGGGTTGTGTAAAACCAACCTTCTTGAGATCTGTAACTTCCTAATTCTGCATTTTTTATACGAAATATTGGTCCATCTGCTAACTTAGGATTTGAAATTATAATTGGAGTTAGCTTTTTCTCTAATGGAATTCCTCCACTTTCAAAAACTGGTAATATTTCTAATTTAGCATTTTCATGTTTTATAAAAAAACCCTTATCAATCGCTCCTTGAGGAAAGTTGGGAAAATTTTTGTATTCATTTTCATCTCTTTTAAGGATCGTAATCGTATCGTTGGGTTTTCTGTTGAAAGTAAATACAAAATTATAAGCATCGATATTGAGTGAACCACCCATAGCAGCGACTTTTAATGTTATTGTTTCTGGCACAGAGCTAACAATAGTAGGTTGAGTTGTTGGGATGCTTGTTGGAGAAACTGTTTCTTTTGGAGGTCTTGTAACCATAGAACTAGGTAATAAAATATTACCACTGGATGAAGTTTTATTTTGATTTTGTTTTCCAAGATGGTAGCCAATTAATCCAAAAACTAGGCAGCAGATTAAAACAAAAAAACTAATAATTAAATGGTTTATTTTTGGTTTCACTTGAATTGCTACAGGTTGATTTACGAGACTTTGCTCTTTTTGTGGCACATTTTGATTTTTCATAATTATATCTTCTAAATTTTGTGAGCCCGCCGAGACTCGAACTCGGAACCAACAGCTTAAAAGGCTGCTGCTCTGCCAGTTGAGCTACGGGCCCAACATTCTTCTTTTACAAAATCTCATTTTATCAACTGATTCAAAAAGATTCAATTTTAAATTATAACACTTTTTTACCAAGAGTTTTTATTTTTTTAAGTTATCATTTCCTTATTGACAAAAAATATGGTTGGATTATATTATCATCAATTTATGATAATTAAAAGAACTATACTTTACCAAATTAATAAGAATTTAGAGAAGTTTTTAAAAAGATAGATTTTTGTCTGTTTTTCCAACCAATTTTCCATTTTTTATCCTTTCCACCTTCACTTTAACAATTTCTCCCGGCATAATATCTTTATTTTTTTCAATTATAATCGGCAGTTGGTTGTCTAAAAGACCCTCGTAAAAGTCATTTTCTTGTTTATTTAAAATCAAAGCGGTTGAGAGGCGACCAAGATTTTTTTCTAAAAACTTAAGATATTTTTTTGCGAAAAGTTCTGCTAAAGCTTTAGCTCTTTTTTTCTTTTCTTCCTCAGTTGGTTCTTTTAAATTTTTTGCCATATAAAAAGCAGCGGTATTTTTTCTTTTTGAGAAGCGAAAAATATGAAATTTTACCAACGGTGATTTTTCTAAAAAACGATATGTTTCTTCAAATTCGGTCTTAGTTTCTCCTAAGAAACCAACAATGACATCGGTGGCCAAAAGTGATAAGGGATTGATTTTTTGCAAAGCATGAAGTTTTTCTAAGATTTCTTCTTTTGTATATCCGCGTTTCATCAGTTTTAGAATCGTATTTGAGCCAGATTGAAGAGGGATATGGAAGAAATTAACAAGCCTTTTTTCTGTTAAAATTTTTTGATAAAAATTGATAAATTGGAGGGTAATTGACCAAGGATGAATTGAGCCAAAACTAAGGCGAGGGACAGAAGTATTTTTTAAAACTTTTTCAATTAAATCGATAAAACTTTCGCCAGTGTCTAAACCAAAAGCTTCGGTGTTTATGGCAGTAAGAATCACCTCTGATATTTTTCCCGGATAATTGTTTATCTCTTTAATAATTTCTTCAATTTTTTTTGATTTTGGTAGACCGCGAAGGTAGGGGACTATGCAAAAAGTACAAAAGCGCTGACAACCGTCTTGGATTTTTACTAAAAGTCTTTTTGAGGTTAAAAATTTACTGGTTAATTTATATTCCATACCTCCGAGGTGTGGAGGCTTAATATCTTTTTTTTGATTTAATAATCTTTTTTTAATCAACTCAACCAAAAATTCTTTATTAATATTATCAACCAAAAGATCAATTGGTAATTTTTCATAAATTTTGTTTTTTTGCCAATAGGTGGCAGAGCAGCCGGTAATAACAATTTTTGTTTGTGGATTTTTTCTTTTTATTTGATAGATTAGATTTCTTGCTTCACGTTCGGCTTTATGAGTGACGGCACAAGTGTTGATGATAAAAATATTTGGACGATCTTTATTAAAAGAAAATCCCGCATCAAGCATTTTTTTATTTAAGACTTCTTTTTCCGCTTCATTAACACGGCAACCAAAGGCAAAAGAGGAGAAAGTAATTTTCATCTAACAACTAACACCTAACTTATAACACAAAAATTAATTTCAATTTTAGCAGAAATTAAAGTTATTGTTATTAATTTATTGAATAAATTCAAAACTTTAATTAAGAGGTTTAAATAACTATAGGAATTTAATCTTGAAGCCACGATCGTGGCCTTATAATTAAAATATATAAAAAATAGAGCTTTGGAATAATATTTTTCTTTAATTTTTTATTTTTTTATCTTCACCACCGAAGTAATTTGGGAGTTGGGAATTAAGATAAGATTGTTATTTTTATCTTTTAAGATGGTTTGGCGAAGAGTGATTTTTTTAACTTCACCTTCAAGGGTACCAACTTTGATATAATCACCCACTTCAAATTGATTGTCAAAAATGATAAAAAAGCCACTGATTAAGTCTTTGGCCAAAGATTGAGCGCCAAAAGAAAAGGTCAACCCCAAAATTCCCGCTCCTGTTAAAAATGGCGTCATATTAACTCCCCATTTTTCCAAGATAAAAAATAAAGCAACAAAATAAACAGCAACATAAATAAGACTATCAATAAAAGCTTTTAAAGTTTTTGTTTTTTTAATTAGTTTTTGGTTTTGAGTTTTTTGAGCGCCAAAAAGAAGAATAGAAAAGATTTTTTTGATGACCAGAGTGGAAAGAAAAGCAAGAAAAAGATATATTATTGATAAAATTAGTTTTTTTAAGAAAAATTCCATAGTTTTTTATATTTTTAATTAAAATTGAGTTGCCCAGGGAGGATTCGAACCTCCACAAACTGGTTCAGAGCCAGTTGTCCTACCATTAGACGACCGGGCAAAAGCAAGTGACCGCTGAGGGATTTGAACCCCCGACCTCTTCGATGTAAGCGAAGCGCTCTAGCCGCTGAGCTAAGCGGTCTTTTTAATATTTTAGCATAAAAACTAGTTTGCTTCTAATAAACTTTGTAAAACTTGTTTATAATTGATAAAATATACCAATGATTCATCAAACTTTTACTTTAAAAAACGGACTTTCAGTAGTTTTGGTTGATACAAAAACTTTTCCCACTTTTACGGCTATGCTTTTGGTTGGAGCCGGCAGTCGGTATGAAAATAAAGAAAATAATGGGGTGGCTCACTTTTTTGAGCATATGGCGTTTAAAGGAAGCAAAAAATACCCAAACGCCTTGCTTCTTTCTTCAATAATTGAGGGTTTGGGTGGAATTTTCAATGCCTTTACCACCAAAGATCATACTGGTTATTGGATAAAAGCCCCTCTTTTTCATTTTGAAACGGTCGTTGATGTTTTGGCCGATATGATTCAAAATCCTTTGCTTTTTCCGGAGGAGATTGAGAGGGAGAAAGGGGTGATTATTGAAGAGATTAACATGTATGAAGATGAACCCCAGTATAAAGTTTGGGAGCTTTTTGAGGAGCTTCTTTTTAAAAATCATCCGTTAGGATACCCAACCACCGGTTACAAAGAAACCGTTGGGAAATTTACCCGTCAGACGTTTTTGGATTATATGGAAAATTTGTATAAGCCAAGCAATGTGGTTTTGGTTATTGCTGGGGGATTATCAATAAATCAAAAATCAAAAATCAAAAATCAAAATGACACATCAAAATTAAAAAATTTTTTAAATATTATTGAAAAAAATTTTTCCTCGTGGAAAGATGGTCAAAAAGCTTCTTTTTTAAATTTTTCTGATAATCAAAATTCGCCTCAGATTTTAATTAAAACCAAAAAAACCGAACAAGCCCATCTAGTTTTGGGTTATCGAGGATTGAGTTATACCGATAAAAAACGCTATGTCCAATCGGTTTTGATGACGATTTTGGGGGGTGGGATGTCTTGCCGGCTTTTTTATCAATTAAGAGAAAGACGTGGTCTTTGTTATTATATTCATTCAGGCAGCGAACCATTTTCTGATACGGGTTATGTCTATACGCGGGCGGGTTTGACGGCTGATGCCAAAAAAATCAACGAAGCGATAAAAGTGATTATTGATGAACATCAAAAAATAGCTGAGGGAGAATTAAAAGATGAAGAAGTAAAAAAAGCCAAAGAGATGGTTAAAGGACGATTGATTTTATCATTAGAAGACACTCATGATTTGGCTTCATTTGTTGGTCGAAAACTAATATTTGAGGGAAAAATAGTTGAACCGCAAGAAATAATCAAAAAAATTGATGCGATTACTAGAGAAGAAATCATTGATTTGGCAAAAAAACTTTTTGTTAAAGAAAAATTAAATCTTGCCCTTTTAAGTCCGATTACTGAGGACAAAATTAAAGTCTGATTATTAAGGTCATCATTTAATTTGGCGGACGAAATGACAATTATAGAGATTCCTGGTCAAGCCCGCCCTCTGATTCGGAGGACAGTATGACAAGAGATCCCGAAATAAATTCGGGATGACACGGGTGCGCCAAATGTCCTACCGAACTTGTTTCGGCATCCCATTGAGATCCTGATCCTCCAAATTGGAGGGCAGGATGACAATAAATTGCTAACCTGAATAATATGCCTATATCAAAACCGCGGGAATAAATCCTTTTTTATCAATGAATTTTTTAGTAATGATGTAGGAATGAGTAAAACCTAAACTCAAAGCCACTTTTTTTAATCTATTATAATCTTGGATAGCGGCAGTTTTTTTCACCTCTAAAGCAATTTTTTTATCCTCAAGAATAAAATCAATTTCTGCCCCGTTTCTTTTTTGAAAATAAGAAATTTTTCCATATTTTTTAAGATTTAAATAAACGCTATTTTCAAATAAACTTCCCTCATTAACCTTAACAAAACGGTTAATAAGGCCAGTATCACAAAGATAAAGTTTTTTAGCGCTACTGACCTGCCTGTCTAAACTTTTTGAATAAGCGGGCACTAAATTCAAAAAATAAGTCTCTTTAAGAAAAGAAATATAGTTATGGACAGTAGCCCGACTGACACCTACTTCTGAGGCAAGTTTGGAAATATCAAGTTTTGCTCCCACTCTTTCCAAAAGTAAAATTAAAAGATCTCTAAAGGCATTAAGATTTTTAAAATCAGCTAAAATCTTGACATCTTTTTCAAAATAAGACTTAAAAATATCTTCCAAAGCCATTTTTTTTAGTTCTGAATTTTGGGCTAAAACAACTTGGGGAAAGCCACCATAATCCAAATATTCATCATAAAGTCTTGCTAATTTTTCATAGGTGATAAGATTTTTATCTTTATCTTTTTGGTTAAAATCTTGAGTGAATTTTTCTTTTATTCCTTTAAAGATTAAAAACTCCTCAAAGTCCAAAGGATAAAGTTCAAAAGTAAATTTTCTGCCAGCCAAGCTTTCTTGGAAAATATTTTTTAAATAGAAACTACTTGAACCAGTGAGAAAAAATTTTATATTGTAATGATCAAAAAGATATTTGATGACTTTAACGATTTTAGGCATCGCGCCAATTTCATCTAAAAAAATATAAGCTTTTTCTTTTGGATTAATATTTAGCCGTTGAAGATTTAGCCAAACATTGTCATAATTTATCTCCTCAAATATTTTTTGATTTAAGGGGTTTTCTAAATCTAAAAATATTTTATTATTGCTTTTTATCTCATCAAAAAGAATTCGGTAAACAGTAGTTTTACCAACCCGGCGCATCCCGGTTAAGACAATTATCTCTTTTTGATTAAGATAAGGTCGTATTTTGTCTAAAATTTTTCGTGGATAATACATGTTAATGATAGTTTATAAATTCGTTACAAATCTGTCAAGTATTAATTGACAGTTAGTGATTGACAGTTAAGGGGTAAAAATATATTCTTGATTAAATCCGCCATTCGAATCGTAGGGTAAAGAATGACATAAAGTTGTAAATTCAAGTGTAATTATAGATGACTGATTATAAAAAATAAATTAAAATAAAAGTATATGAATCTTATTTTAGGATTGTTTATTTTTTTGTTTGGTGTCTCAATTGGTTCATTTTTAAATGTTTTGATTGATAGGTTGCCTCAAGAGATAAAAATTACCGGCCGGTCGGTTTGTGACTATTGTCAACATCAGTTATCTTGGTATGATTTAATTCCAATTTTATCTTTTTTTCTTTTAAAAGGTCGATGCCGTTACTGTCGTAAGAAATTAAGTTTTCAATATCCTTTAGTTGAGATTTTAACCGGATTAATGTTTATTTTTGTTTTTTTAACTTACGTAAAAAATATTCAAGAAATATCTATTTGGCAAAATTGGTTGGTGATTTTAAGCTTATGGGGTATAGTTTCTTGTTTTATTGTTATATTTTTTTCAGACGTAAAATATCATTTAATATCAGATTATATTTTATTGGCGCTTTTTGGGTTTAGTTTTTTTTTGAAGTTATTTTATCATTCAACAGAAATTATAAAACAATTTCAAATTGACATATTCAGTTCTTTGATAGTGGCTTTTCCTATCTGGTTAATTTATTTTTTGTCAAAAGAAAAAGCTATGGGTTTGGGTGATGTTTATTTGGCAGCAATTTTAGGGTTCTTATTGGGCTGGCAAAAAGGTTTTTTGGCTTTGTATATTTCTTTTGTTTTAGGGGGTATTACCGGTCTTTTTTTAATTTTATTCGGACGAAAAAAATTAAAGAGTAAAATTGCCTTTGGGCCGTTTTTGGTGGTTAGCGCTTTTTTTATGTTGTTTTTTGGAGAGGGGATTTTACAGTGGGTGATGAGAATTTATGGTTTATAATATAATTGATATCCATATTAATCCGAGTTGTAAATTTTATTATTTTTTTGTTATCCCGAATAAGGGGGAATATTATAATTGACAATAATTATTGTCATTCCCGCGAAAGCGGGAATCTATACAATAGTACCTTAAAAATAATTTAATACCTTAAACTAGAATAAATAAGATTAAAATTATATAGATTCCTGGTCAAGCCAGGAATGACATTTTATAGATTTTTGGTCGAGCTCGCCCTATAATTTGGAGAGTAAGAAATGACAATAAATTGTAAATTTAAGAGGCATAGCCCTCGTAGCTTAATTGGATAAAGCAGGCCCGTCCTAAGGGCAAGACTGTCCGTTCGAGTCGGACCGAGGGCACTATATAATTAAAAAATAAAAAATAAAAATTAAAAATGACAATGAAAAATTAAAAATTATTAAAATTAAGATTAATAAATAATTTGTGGGTTATACAAAACTTTCAAAAAAACATCTTATTCGTCATCATTTTCATCGGCTAAAAAAAAGTGAATATCTTCGGGTTTTAATTTTGCGTACGATCGGAAATTTTTTAATTTTATCCTCTCTTTTTATGATTGGAAAAACGTTTTATCTTCCTCTTCGTGAAGAGATAAGATACTTTGTTGAGCAAAAGCTTGGAAAAAAATATGTTGTTACAAAAGAAATAAAAAAAACAGAAGAAATTTCACGTCCGAAAGGTATTTTGGCTAAGTCAATTAATTTTAAACAGACGGAAATATTAATTCCTGTGGATCCAAATTTTTCGATTGTGATTCCCAAAATTGCTGCCAATGCTAAAATTTTAGCCAACGTTGATCCAGCCGATGAAAAAATATATTTACCCGCCTTACAAAAAGGGGTGGCTCATGCCCAAGGAACGGCTTTTCCAGGTGAGGGAGGGCACATTTTTCTTTTTGCTCATTCAACCGATTATTTTTGGAATTTAGGTTTATATAATGCGGTTTTTTATCTTTTGGGAAAGTTGGAAAAAGGCGATGAAGTGAATATTTTTTATAAAGGACAACGCTTTGTTTATAAAGTCATTGATAAAAAAATAGTTGACCCAGAGCAAGTGGAGTATCTTACCCGAAAAACCAACAAAGAGTTTTTAACCCTTCAGACTTGTTGGCCGCCCGGAACTACTTTAAAAAGACTTTTAGTTTTTGCTGTGAGAAAAGTAGAGTAATTTATTTAATCTCCACCTCATAAACGTCTGGAGCCGGATTATTTTCTGGATTAAAGTTAATTAAAAGAATAAGATTTCCTCGTGAGGAGACGAGAAAAAAATCTTTTTCATAAGGCCCGGAATAAACTACTTGTTTATTTTTACCATCGTAATTAAGAATTGAGATTTTTCCTTTTTCATTAAAAACTAAGTGTTTTGAATCCGGATACCACATAATAAAATTTCTAATTTCTAATTTTTCTTCCCAACTTAAATTAGAGGGAAATTTTTTGTTTTTTTTAGCAATTAGGTCAATTAGGTTAATTAGGTTAATTTCATAATTTTTGTCCTCTTTTTTGTCATAAACATAAAAATAATCCTTTTTTAAATCTCTTTTTTCTTCGGTTTGATTGGTGGCAGGCAACGGTGGTTTAATAAAAGCTGGTAAGGTAAGATTTTTTTTGGCTTGATATAAAATTTTGGTTTTATCAGGAGAAAAACTGATAATGTGAAAAGAATCGGTAGCAATTTTAACTAAATCTTTTTTAAAGGTCTCCAAAATTTTTTGGGTGTTTTTTTCTTTTTCTTTTTGCCAAGCATCAATAAGCATTTGTTTTGAGGTTGAGACATCAAAAAGATTTTGATTTTCTTGATCTAAAGACAAAAGATAAGATTTTTCTTTTAAATTTAAAATTGCTTCTTTAAAGTCGGGTGAAAAATCAAAATAAATTTCTTCTAAATTAACTTCTTCCGATGATAAAAGACTTTTTTTAAAAATTAACTTTAAAGGCTCAAAAAAGCCAATCGGTTTTTTTTCAATATCTAATATATAAAACCCATCTTTTTCTGGATCATTTTTTTCAAGATAAAGTAAAACTTTGTCTGTTTGATCTAAAGGGAAGGCTTTTTTAACCCCCAAATTAGTCAGTGGAGAAAAAGAGGGATTTAAAGGAAATAATAAAGCGTCTAAAGTGATTACCAGTTCGCCTTTTAGTTTTATTTTTTTTTGCCAAGAAGTATAACCTTCTTTTTTAACCTCAACTTGGTATTCTCCTGGTTCAAGATTTAAGTTAAGATCGGTTATTCCCTTTAATTTTCCATTAAGATAAACTTTGGCGGCTTTGGGAAAACTTGAGATGGCCAAAATCCCCGTTGACGTGACTGTTTTTTTTTGAAGATTAACTCGATAGCCGCGGCTGTAGGCGATAATTAAAAAAACAATGACTAAAAAAGTAAAAAAAACCGTCAATCGATAAAAATATTTCATAAAGATATCAAAATATTATACTATAATTGTTGTATAAGTTAAAGCTTTATGGATAAAATTTTAAAGCTTAAAGGAAAAACGGCTGTATTTGTCGATTGGGCAAATGTCCATGGTTGGGAAGAAAAGTTAAAATGGAAGATTGATTTGAAGCGCTTATATAAATATTTAAAAAACTATGAAGAAATTAAGCAAATGCGTTTTTATTTTGGTACCGATCAACATCCAGCTTCTACGAACCAAATAAAAAGTGCCCGTCGAATAGGTTTTTATGTTATTACCAAGCCGGTAAAATACTTACCGGTAAAAGATAAAAATATTGTTATTTGGAAAAGAAAGTGTGATTTTGATTTAGAGATTGGTTTGGATTGCTTTGAAATGCTGAATGATTATGACGGCTTTATTTTTTTTACCGGTGATGGCGATATGGCTACTTTATACGAGCGGTTGGTGAAAAGAGATAAACAAGTAATTGTAGTGGCAACAAAATGGTCTTTGGGTAAAGAAGTCGCTCAGATAAAAAGAGGAATTTTTATTTTAAATGTAAGACGGATTAAATCTTTTATTAAAAAATCCCCCCGATATAAATCGGGGGTGTGATTATTTATTTTATATCATAAATTAATAATAATGTCAACAGAAAAGTTTATTAATTTTTAAACTATGTTCTTTACCAAAAAAATCGGGATTGATCTAGGTACGGCCAATACTTTAGTCTATGTGGCAAAAGAGGGAATCGTTTTAAATGAGCCAACGGTGGTGGCTTATTCTTTGGAAAACAAAAAGATTTTGGCCGTTGGCAGTGATGCTTATGAGATGATTGGAAGAACACCGGGGAATATCGTTGCTGCTCGGCCGATGCGTGATGGAGTGATTGCTGATTATACCACAACTTTAGCAATGATTTCTTACTTTTTAAAAAAAGCCACCAAAGGCAGGCTTTTTTGGCCGAAGGTTTTAATTTCTATTCCGGGAGGCGCCTCGCAAGTAGAAAAAAGAGCGGTTGTTTCGGCCTGTCGTCAAGTGGGGGCAAAAGAAGTTTATCTTATTGAAGAACCGTTAGCGGCGGCCATTGGGGCAAAGATTCCTATTTCTCAAGCCTCTGGTCATATGATTGTTAATTTGGGTGGGGGGACAACGGAGATTGGGATTATTTCTTTGGGGCAGTTGGTGGTTTATCAAACGGTCCGAGTGGCTGGCAACAAGATTGATGAGGCAATCTTAACTTATATGCGCAAAGAACATAATTTAATTGTTGGTGAGCGTACGGCTGAGGAGGTAAAGTTTAAAATTGGCAACGCCTTTTTAGACCCAAACGAAAAAGAAGAAAGAAAAATGGAAGTTAAAGGAAGAGATGTCCAAACAGGTTTGCCAAAGATCTTGGAGATTGGCGAAAAAAGCATAAACAAAGCGATTCAAAAACCCCTAAAACAAATTTTGGAGGGGATTAAAGAAGTTTTATCAAAAGCACCACCGGAACTGGCGGCTGATATTGTTGATCGGGGGATAGTTTTGTCGGGAGGAACAGCTCTTTTGACCAATATTGACCGGTTTATTACCTATCATACGGGGGTGGCTTCTTTTGTGGTTGAGGATCCTTTGTATTGTGTGATTCGCGGTGTTGGAATGGCGGTTGAGCATCTTGATCAGTTTAAAGAAGCTATCCGATAGTAAAAAAAATTTAAAAAATAAAAAATAAAAATTAAAAATGACGATTAAAAATTAAAAATTTTTCGAATATATATAGTATAATTTATTATTTTAAAGATTTAAAGTTTCAGTTTTTAAAGTTTTTATTTTTTCAAAAGCATTTTTTTTATTCAAAAAATTTGAACAAAAAAGAAAAAAATAACAAAAATTTAAAGATTATTTTTAACTTATAGTTTTTTATGACAACTGATAAAACAAAAAAAATTTTAGGAATTAAAATCTTCACTCAAGATAAGAAATATACCCTAGAGAAAATTAAAAAATACCTCAAAAAAACAAAAAAGTTTTGTCATATCGTTTCTTTAAATCCGGAAAATTTAGTTATTGCTTACGAAAATGATAAATTTAAAAAGGTTATTGAGACAGCCCAAATTCAAATTGTGGATGGCGTTGGGATTATTTTAGCAGGCCGTTTGCTTGGGGTTGAGGTTTATGAAAGATATCCAGGGGTGGATTTGGTGAAAGATCTTCTGACTTTATCTTCAAAAATGCGCTTGCGGGTGCTTTTTATTGGGGGGAAACAAAATTTAGCAGAGAAACTCGCCAATTGCTACCAAAAAAAATACCCAAAGTCAAAGTTTTTTGGCCTTGAGGGAATTTCAGACATCAAAAATCCAAAAAAAGAAGAGGAAGAGAATATTTTTTCTATAAGTGCTGATTATAAGCCCCATTTGGTATTGGTGGCTTTTGGCTCACCGGATCAAGAACTTTGGATAGAGCATCATAAAAAGAAATTTAAAAATTGTGTCGTGATGGGCGTTGGCGGAGCGTTTGATTTTTTGGGAGGGAAGGTCCCTCGAGCACCACTATTTCTTCGTCGATTAGGTTTGGAATGGTTTTTTAGATTGTTGGTCCAACCTTGGCGTTTAAAAAGACAGATGAGACTGGTGAGGTTTTTGGGGTTGGTAATACAGGAGTTTTTCTTAAGTCTAATTAAAAAATAAAAATTTAAAATTTTTTTATTCTTTTTGTTAAGAAAGTGTGATGCCGGTCTACGAATGAAATGCGAATCTATGCGAATGATGAATGTGTAAAGATTGTGTAAACGTTGATATTTATGTCATTCCCGCGGAAGCGGGAATCTATATAATTACACCTTAATATAAAAAAGAGGTAGAAATTATATAGATTCCTGGTCAAGTAAGGAATGACCATAGAGATTTAATTTCCGAATCGGAGGATAAGGAATGACATGGGAACATTTTGTCATTCCTGCTTAGGCAGGAATCTATAAAATAACACATTAATTCCTTAAACAGGAAACTTACGCGGTAAATTGTCATCTAAGCCTTGTACTTATGAATATCAGGATTGTTTCAGGATCTTGTTAGGATGTTGAAACCTACCTGCCGGCAGGCACAAAAAATTCAGCATGAAAACGTTGTGAGTTGTAAATTCAAGTATAAGTGGTGCAAAACCACGTAAGACGTGGTAAAATTAATTTTTAAATAAATTAAATCAAATATTAATTATCCTACTTGCTCTCCTTCAATAAATCCCCTTCTTTCAATTTCATCTCTAATTGAAGATAAAGTGTTTCTTCGATTAATTTCTCGATCAAGGCCTTCTTCATAAGTTCCTCTACCATATCTGTTACACATTCTTCTTAACGTTCGTGGAGAAACTCCCGAATCCTCTGCTACTCTATTTATTACCGCTTCTTCTGGTGTGTGTGGTTGTTTTTCTCCTGACATATTTTTATATTATATTTCTTCTTCTTCTTCTTCTTGTCAAGGGGATTTTAATAAACTAAAATGTTATTATTTTGGAAGACGAAGTTTTAAAAACAATTTGGTACTTTTCTTTTTTTGATTACCCGCCTAATTTTGAGGAGATCTATACTTTTTTAGGAAAAAAGACGACAAAAAAGAGAGTAGAGGAAGTATTAGAAGATTTAGAGTGTCAAAAAAAGATAAAAAAGATAAAAGATTTTAAAAAAGTTATACGTTACACGTTATACGTTATACTTAAAGATACTGTAGGGGAGTATAGTAAAAAATTCAAAATTCAAAATTTAAATCTCAAAATTAAAAAATATAATAAGAGATATCTTTTTTCTCAAAAAAAACTGCATAACTGGCGATTAAAGTTATATTTAAAGATCTTGTCGTTTTTCCCTCAGATTAAACTTATCGGTTTTTCCGGCTCTTTGGCGATGATGAATGCTGATAAAGATGATGATATTGATTTATTTATTATTACCGCAAAAAATCGACTGTTTACTGGTCGATTTGTAGCAATAATTTTGGCAAAAATTTTAGGAATTCATCGTTTTTATACTAAACGTTACAAGTTACATGTTACATGTTATCCAGATAAGGTCTGTCTTAATTTATTTTTTGATGAAAGTGATTTGGCCGTGCCTGATTTTAAAAGAAATGAGTATGTAGCCCATGAGATCTTACAGATGAAGCCGATTGTTAACAAAGATAGTGTTTATGAGAGATTTTTGGAGGCAAATTCCTGGGTATTTGATATTTTTCCGAATGCAAGAGAAGTATTAAGTAGAAAGTATAAAGTATTAAGTATTAAAAAGAAAAAATCGCTTAATACTTTCTACTTAATACTTAATACTTTTTTCAATAAGATAGAACAAAGCCTTAAGGTATTTCAACTTCACTTAATTAATCGTCACCGGACGACTGAGATTATTACCTCAACCCAGCTTTGGTTTCACCCAAATGATTTTTACAAGAGGATACACGAATTAACAAAGAAAAAAGACGAATTAACACGGATAAAAACGGATAAAAAACGAAAGAATAAAGCAAGTCAAAAAATATAAACTGGGTCTTTTTTTAAAAACCAGGTGATTGATCATTAAGGAGTTTAATTGATGCTATAATAATTTAATAAAGCCCCGATGCTGGAATTGGTAGACAGGCACGCTTCAGGAGCGTGTGCTTTTTAAAAGCGTGGAGGTTCAAATCCTCCTCGGGGCACATAAAAAAATTTAAAATTAAAAATTAAAAATTCAAAATCTATGTTTATGCCTGGCCAGATTGTTAAAAAATTTTTCAGTAAAAAAGGAAAAGAAATGATTATTCGTTATCCTAAATGGGAGGATTTAGAAGAGTTTACCCTTTATATCAATAAACTATCTTATGAAGACACTTTTATCACTTTTTCTGGTGAAGAAATAAAAAAAGAAGAGGAGGCGAAAGCTTTAAGTAAATGGTTTTGTGAGATAGAGATGGGTGATAAGGTGGTTTTAGGTTGTTTTTATAAGGAAAAATTAGTTGGTTTGGCCAATGTTGATAGAAACAAATCACACAGAAAAAGATCTTTACATGTTGGGACTTTTGGAATATCGGTAGAAAAAGAATTTCGGGGGGAGGGAATAGGGTATGAGTTGGGGAAGACAATAATTGAGGAAGCAAAAAAGAAAATCCCTGGATTAAAAATGGTGGTTTTAGATGTTTTTTCTATAAACATTAACGCTCAAAATCTTTATAAAAAATTAGGTTTCCAAAAAGCTGGCTGTCTACCCAAAAGTATCTTATACCGTGGTCAATATATTGATGATATAAAAATGTATTTGGAGATTTAAGATTAATTAAACCTTTTTTCGTATTATTTCAGATTTTTTTGTATCTTCGATATTATCATAAAATGTTTGAACAACTTTTTTAGGATTTTGTATATTTATAAGATAATAATTTGTTTTATGGATTGGGCTATATAAAATTATTGTTCCATAGTTGAATATTTTGCCCCAAATACTTTGTTCAACTGTTGCTGAACTTAAGCTTCTTAGGGTATAAATATCTTCTTTGATGTTAAAAATTCCCTGACGATGGATTATTGAGTCATCTCTTATTTCATAAGTATTATTGGCCCATTCTAAGGTTATTTTTAATGTAAAAATAATTTGGATTAATGATAGAATAACAAAATAAATAATTGTAATATAGTTTAAGGATATATTTTCAGAAACTGATGAATTAGGCAGAATAATTATGGTTTTAGGTAGTCGAATCAATAGATATAAAAATAATGTTAATATTTCTATGGCAATAAGTTTAAGAATTAAAAAAATATAACTTTGATGAACAATCATATTCAAATTATATAACAAAAATATTTTTAAATTAAAATCATATTTTTACAAATATTTTTTAATGGTGTAAAATATTAAAATTAAATAAAAAAGGAGAGATGGCTGAGTGGTCCAAAGCGAGGGTTTGCTAAACCCTTGAGCCTTTTGGCTCACGTGGGTTCGAATCCCACTCTCTCCGCCTTCGCCTTGACGAGGCACCAATTAAATCGGGCGAATCTGATTTAATAAAAAAAGTTTTTACTTCGCCTAAATAAAATATTAATCCATAGCGAATGTTTGGGTTAAGAGCAAAAAGTTTTTTAAAGTTGGTTAATTTTTTTGGGGGAATAGAAAAGGAAGAGGTGGTTTCGATGGGGATGACGATATTGCCTCTTTTGTAGATAAGATCAATTTCATGATTTTGATAATCGCGAAAATAATAAAGTGGGTTTTTAATATCGTTAAGACAGCTTTGGTAAAGATTTTGGAAATAAAACTTTCAAAAAGCCTGCCTAAAAAATTGTTCCTTTTTATTTCTTCAAACTCAAAAAATCCTTGCAGTCGATTGACAACTCCGTTGTCAAAAAAGAAAAGTTTTTTTACTTTTAAATTTTTTTTGATAAAATGTATAAAGATAAATCTGAGAGGTAAAATTAATGCCATTTAATTTTTTCTATAAGGAATTTTCTTATAAAACCGTTTTAGACTTTTTTAAAAATGATGATAAAATTTTTATTTTAAAATTAATTATTAAATATTTATAAATGAAAATTAAAATTATTAATTTAACATTTATTCAATATCTAAAAGTTTTAATTTTTTCTTTATTTTTAATACTTATAAACTCTTTTTACAATTTTTATCGTTATGGATATTTTAATCTTTATATTTTAAATAAAGTTCTTTCTTCAGTTGCTTTTATTCTTTTAGGAATTGTGCTTCTTTTGGGACCTGCAAGTAGAATTTTTTCTTTTCCTGATCCTTATCTTAAGTATCGAAAAGAAACAGGCATTGTAAGTTTTTTCTTGATTTTTTTCCATATTATTGTTTCTTTATTTTTTTTGCCGGAAAAGTTTCCTTTAAGTTCATTTTTTAATGGCTTAAATCTAGCTTTCATATTTGGTTTACTAGCAAGTTTTGTTTTAACATTTATATTTTTTATTTCAAATGAAAAAGCAATGAATTATTTTGGTCGCCAAAAATGGTGGAAGATGCAATATCGAGGGGTAAGAATTGCTTTTTTTCTTGTATTTCTTCATGTGGTTTTTAGAAAATCAAGCGAATGGCTTTCTTGGTATCGTTTGGATAATTTTGATAATAATGTTATGCGCCCCTTTTTGCCAGATTTTGGACTTTTGGTTTGGTGGTTTATGGTTTTTGTGATTTTTATAAGAATTGCTGAATATATAAGACCAAATTTGGGAAGAATTGCTTTTTATATTACTTCCTTAGTTCTTCCCATTATCTATATAGCAACTTTTTTTTGGCCGGTTTTAAAAATTAAAAGTTAGATTTTATAATATTATATTATAATAATATAATATTGTATAATATCAAAATTAATATGAGCAATATTCTAGAGTTTCGTTACTCTTTTGGCCCCTATACTTTAGAAATGAAAAAAAGCAAAAATAAAGATGAAGGCTCTAAACAACTGAGTCCGCTTAGATATAAATTATTACTTGGACATTTATCTAATGCTTTAAGAAGTATCACTGATAATGAAAAAGATAATGAAAAAAAACGGCAATTGACTGAATATATAAAAGCACTTGCCATAGCTCTTCTTGGATGTTTTGATTTACCTATGAGTCAGCCAAAAAATGATGAACAAGAAAAACAGTTGTCTTTGAGCGTTTTAAATAGTAGAAGAGCACCTCAACCAGAATATTTGAATTTAAGATTAGAAGAAAATTATGATCAAAAACATGATCGAGCAGTTTTTTTGTCCGAAAATCCTAAATTTGGAAAAATTATAAAATTAATTTCTAAAAGTTTTAAGATTCAATCAGAAGTTGAGCAGCCTAATCTATGTATTGTTGCAGCTTCATTAGGGATCATGGCCATCGGAAATTTAACTGAAAAAGACGTTTCTGATATTATCATAGATGCTCTTCAATCACATGAAAATATCTTAAAAGAACAAATTAACGTGCGGCTTGAATAATTTATTTAATAGCTTAATTATTGAGTTGATATTGTTTGTTATTTAAAAGAGTTGTTTTTGCCAAAAAATTTTTGAAAATCAAACTAAAATCAAATTTTTACATTTTCCTCCATTCTCCTGAGCGTCTCATCTTTTTCCTGAGATGATAGTTGCGCTTTTTTGATTGCTTTTTCAATAATATTTAACGTTTTGTCATATGTGATTTTGTCAACAGGGTAGGGGATGCCGTCTTTTCCCCCAAAAGCAAAGCTGTAACGGGCTGGGTCTTCAAACGAGGGTTTGGCTCCGGTTAACAATTCAGAGATTAATGACAAGGCTCTTATAGTTTTTGGACCAACGTTTTCTGTCATCAATACGTCCGTTAAACTTCTACTATCTTTTTGAAGAAGATTTTGAATTGATTTTTCTAATCTTGGAGTAAAGGTTTCTTGCAAAACCGGATGGGAATAAAACTCATTGTCAGTTAGATTCAAAAGAGTAAGTTGCTTTTCACCTTCGTTTGTTTTTTGGATTAATTTTATGACATGAGATTGCAAAGTTTTTTTCTCAGAAACGATTTTAATAATGCCTTCCCGATTGGCCAAACTTTTTTTTGAAGTTAAATTTAAAACTTTTGGTAAGATAACTTCTGATTGAATCCCTTGATGCGGCTCTAATGTTGGATCGATAACTCTTTCTGAATACCAGTGATAACGGCGGGCTTTTTTAATATCGGTATTCATTCCTTGCTGGATGACGGCCCAATGGCCTTTTTTGGTAAACAAAAATGAGTGGTGATAAATTTGAAAGTTGTCTTGAAGAAGAGCTGAGTCGACTTTGGCGGTTAGCCGCGATAGAAAGGTTAATTTTTCCGCTTGTAAAAAAGAAAGATTGGCTAGTTCTGCCTTCTGTAAAATCTGATCCGGTGTTTTTCTTGAGGTTTTACCTTTGCCACCGGCGATAAAAATTCCCAAATCTTTTTCTAAACCAAAAAGAGCTGTTTTTAAAGCGCCTAAAGTGGTTGTTGTTAATCCTGAAGCATTCCAGTCAAAAGCTAAAACTGTCCCAAATGATTGAAACCAAACTGGATCGGAAAGTCTTTCTAAAAAGGTTTCCGGCCCAAAGTACTCAACCATCAAAATTACAATCGAACGAGCCAGTCTTACCATCCGCTTAAAAAGCCAAGGGGGACAGCGACCATAGTCTAAACCAAAAGTAGCAATTCCACGGCGCATAGGATAATTATATTAAAAATCAAAAATCAAAATGTAAAATGACAATTTAAAAATAAAAATTATTAACAGTAAAAAAGCACCAGCGGCAATTGGGCCTTATTCACAGGCTTTAATTGTTGATAAATTGATTTTTTGTTCCGGTCAAATTGGCATTGATCCAAAAACTTCTAATTTAGTCCAAGGCATTGAAAATCAAACCAAACAAATTTTAGAAAATTTGAAAAATATTTTGGAAGAAGCCGGTTCTTCTTTAGATAAAGTGATAAAAACCACCATTTTTTTAACTAATATCAATGATTTTCAAAAAGTCAACGAAATTTATGGTCAATATTTTTCTTTTCATAAACCAGCAAGAAGCACGGTTTGTGTCGCATCTTTACCAAAAGGAGCGTTGATTGAGATTGAGGCGATTGCTTTAAGAGAAAAATTTTAAAAAGTATTTAAAAAATTGATAATTTCTTCCTTAATTTTTTCCTCATTTTTGGGAAGGACTTTTTTAAAACGGATTGGTTTTTTTGGAAGATTTAAAATTTCTGGGTTAATTTTAAGATCTTTTATTTTGTTTTTAAAAAAATTGATGATTTTAAAATCATCTTTTTCTTCTTTTTCAAAAATAGCTTGGTAAACTGCTTGAGGAAATTTATACCACGCGGCGGTTGAGGCGATTATAGCTTTTACTTTGGGCAAGAATTCTTTTTTATATTTTTGATAGACATTTAAGGCAACGGCGGTGTGGGGATCGATAAGGATTTTTTTCTTAAAAAAACATTCCTTGATGGTTTTTTTTGTTTCTTCTTCGGTTGAGTAGTTGGCATAAAAAAGAGTTTTTATTTTTTGAAAAATTTTTTTAGGAAGTTTAAGGGTTTTTGTTTTTAAAAATTTATTCATCATTTTTTTTATTGTATTTGGATTGGGATTTAAATGAAAAAGCAATCTTTCAAAGTTACTGGCAACCACAATATCAATTGAAGGAGAAATGGTTTTTAAGATGTTTTCTTTTGTTTGATAAAGACCATTTTTAAAAGCAAAAGTTAAGGAATTGTTGATATTATTGGCCAAGATTAATTTATTTATTGGAAGACCCATTTTTTTAGCATAAAAAGAGGCTAAAATATTGCCAAAATTACCGGTTGGAATAACATAATCGACTCTATCACCGAAATTAATTTTTTTTAATTTAACCAGATTAAAATAGGCTTTTAGATGGTAGACAATTTGAGGGATTAATCGGCCAAGGTTGATAGAGTTGGCTGAAGATAAAACCGTTTTGTATTTTTCTTTTAAAAATTGATTAAATTGAAGATCATTGAAAATATTTTTTACTATTTTTTGAATCTCGTCAAAATTTCCTTCAACTTCAAAACTAGAAAGATTTTTTCCCTCAAAAGTCGTCATCGATAATTTTTGAATTGAAGAGACTCCATTTTTGGGAAAAAGAACGATAATTTTAATGTTCTTTTTGTCTTTATAACCAGAAAGAGCGGCCGATCCGGTATCACCTGAGGTTGCTACTAAAATAAGATAGTCTAATTTTTCTTTATTTTTTTCCAAGGCTTTGGAAAAAAGAAGTGGTTTTATTTGAAGAGCCAAATCTTTAAAAGAAACGGTTGGGCCGTGGAAAAGTTCATTCAAATAAGTATTTTCATCTAATTGAGAAAGTTTAATGACTTCTTTGGTGTCGAAATTATCGGCATAGGCTTGATTGATCAAATTTTTTAACTCTTTTTCCTCAAAATCAACATCAAAAAGCTTAAAAACCTGATAGGTTAACTCTTGGTAAGAAAGAGGAAGAAGTTTTTTTATTTCTTTTTTGCTAAGATGCGGGATGGTTGTTGGAACGTAAAGACCGCTATTTTCATCGGTTGTTTTTAAAATGGCTTGGGAAAAAGGAATTTTTTTATTTTTTAGACTGCGAGTCCCTATGTATTTAATCATTTTCGTAAGTTTATCATTTTTAAAAAATCATCGGTTGAAAAATTATTATTTCTTATTTGAAAACTATCCAAAATAATATGAGCAAATTTTTGATAACGCTTTTGACGAAAGTTAAGAAGGTGTGGATAACTTTCTTTAAGATTTTCGATTGGACTTTTGTCTTTTTCTTCTTTAAAAAAATCACCCCAGATTACTGGTTTTGGACTGTTGAAATAAAGATCGACCATTTTTTTTACTGCTTGTTTTTCGATTTTAAGATAAACGATTTTGGCCACTGACGATAATTTTTTAAGATAATAAAGAGGCAAATGAACAATACTGCCCGTGGTGTCAACGACGATTTTTTTATTTTGACTATTTTCAATTAATTTTAAAGCCATTTCAACAGCTTCTTTTTCATATTGAAGATAAAGCTGACTATTTTTTTGATAGTTTTTTTCATAAGGAAATCCCAGCCAGCAATTTAAATCTTCCATTGATTTAAAATTAAGTTTTTTTTGAATATAATCATCACAGCCAAAATAATAGTAACCTTTTTCTTTTTCCAGTTTTTTTGACCAGTAAGTTTTTCCGCTATTGGACATTCCAATTATGGCAAGAGGCATAAAGATTTAATCTAGCTAAATATCTATTGAAATTTTGTTTTTATATTATATAAAATATTATGGTTAATAACAAAGCAAATCAAAATTATTACTTTTTCTTTTACCCCACTTTAACTTTGCCTTTTGTCTTAAAAAGAGGTTTTGTTATTGTATAAAAAAGAAGGATTTCGGTAATGTTTTACTTTGAGGCATCAACCTATTTTCGGTAATGTTTTAAGTGAGGCATAACTTTTGCTTGACTTTTAAATTAATTACATTACAATGTAATTGTATGTTAAATTTAATTACATTTAATCGTTGGTGGGAGGAAGGTAAGGTTGAAGAGATGTATCTTAAGCCTTTTAAAAGGGATTTATTTTATTCTTTGGTTAAGTTCTTAAATACGCGTCAGATTATTTTACTCTATGGCATTCGCCGAGTGGGCAAGACAACGATTTTATATCAATTAATCGATTATCTTTTAAAAAACGGAGTCAATAAAAAAAATATTCTTTACTTTTCTTTTGACGAAGCCAATGTTTCTTTAGATGAAGTTTTGAAAAATTATTCAGAATTAGTTTTGGGAAAAGATATTCTAAAAGAGAAAAAAATCTATTTATTTTTGGATGAGATTCAAAAGTTAAAAAACTTTCAAAATCAATTAAAAGTTTACTATGATCTTTATCCAAATATAAAATTTATTGTTTCTGGGTCAGCCAGTTTGAGCATTTATAAAGGAGTCAAAGAAAGTTTGGCCGGAAGGGTTTATGAGTTTGTTTTACCGCTTTTAAGTTTTTATGAGTATCTTACTTTTTTGGGAGAAAAAATCGAGTTTGAAGACCTTTGGGATTTTAATCAAGCCAAAGAGATCTACCTTAAAAAAGAAAAATTGCTACCACGTTTTTTTTCTTACATAAAAAATGGAGGATTTATCGAGATTGTCAATGAGGAAGAGGATTTTAAAATAAGAGAATATTCAAAATCAATTTTAGAAAAGATAGTTTTTGGAGACATTGCCCCGCTTTTTAAAGTAAAAGATAGTTTCATTTTAAAAACAATTTTAGAATTGATTGGTTCTAATCCTGGTTTTTTACTTGATTATTCTCGTTTGGGGGAAGTATTGGGTAGAGATCAACGGTCAGTGGCCAACTATATTTTTTATTTAAAAAGCGCTTTTTTACTTAGGACCCTTTATAACTATTCTCTCAGTCGATTTGTTTCTGAGAGGAAGTTAAAAAAAATATATTTAAGTTCAACTAATTTTGTCTATCAAATCAATAAAGAAAGATTTTATCAACCTGATTTTTTTGGCAAAGTCGTGGAAAATTTAGTTGTTTCTTTTTCTTCTTCTTCCTTTTTTTGGAAAGAAAGGCAAAACGAAGTTGATTTGGTTTTAGAGGAAAAAATACCAGTGGAAATAAAGTTTAAAGAGAAGATAGATAAAAAAGATTTAAAAGGTGTTTTAAGATTTTTACAGCGATTTTCTTCTTCAAAAGCACTGATTTTAACCAAAGAAGAATTAAAAAAAGAAAAAATTTTTAACATGAGTTTATATTTTATTCCGGTTTGGATTTATTTGTTGGGAAGAAATGATTCTTCATTAATCTAAAAATCCAAAAAGGATCAGAGGGATTTTATTTTTTTTGATTAATCCCAGGATAGGTAATAAGATATTTTTTCCTTTAGTTTATTCTATTATTTTGTTAAACTGTACTATCACAGAGAGAAAAGATATTTGATTTGCGTTGTGGTAACACATCTTAATACTCATGGTTTTGTTGTTACCAGTTATCGGTGTAAAAAGCCAAGAAGAGGGGAAATTGTATGGCAAAAAAACAAAAAAAAAGAAAAATAACTTTTTTATTTGACCCAATCGGTAATACGTTTTCTTTTTGGTGGGATGATAAAAATAAAGAGGCCTACTCCAATATTTCCGAGTATTCAGATGATGTGATGATTTATGATAAAAAAGGAAGAGTGATTGGGATAGAAAAACTTAATTTTTTTCCTAACGAAATCAGCGAAAAGATAAGAAAGAAAGCTTTAAAAATTAGAAGTAAAATTCTCTCTATTCCTAGTAGCGAAATAAAATTGCTCTTGCAAAAATAAAAATCTTTGGTAAAATATTTTTTCATCAATATGAAAAACCAGGTTTTATCAATCATTTTCGTCCTTTTTATTCTCATTACCGCTTAATATGGCGGGAGGATGAGTGATTGATAAAACCAAAATAAAAAAATACTCCCGCCAAAAAAGGCGGGTTTTTTTGTTATTAGTTTTTCTTATTGTTATTTTTGTTTTTGAGTAGGGGAAAATTGTTAAAAGTTAATTTAATTAAAAAATAAAAAATATGGAAAGAAAATTTTATTTAAACATAAGAGAAAGAAATTTACCTGACGGTTTGAATGAACACTGGCAAACTATTTATGAGGTCGGCAGAGAAACATTAGATTGGTTTTTAAAAGGTCTATCAGAAATATCAAATGGGAGATTAAAGCTCATGATGCCGGAGTTATTAGAAGCTCAATTATGTTTCTATGAAAGATTATATACCGGCGCTTTAAGATTATCTCAAGTTTTATCTAAACAAGCGGTTACCGAAGAGCGTTTTAATCCTAAAAGATCAGTCTGGTTTAATCCAGAAATGGCGCAAATGATTGGAAGAGCAAAAGACATTTTTACTCCTCAAACTTTGGTTTGGCAGCTTGATGGAATTGGTCTTTTGCGACAAAGAGGGGGATTAAAAGAAGTTTATGGCGCAGCAGGGCCAGGAATAAAAGGTCAATTTGATGGAGTAGTTCACGATGTTTTAGGGTCGGCCACCTCTTTAAATTTAGGGGCAGAATTTCCTTATACGGCTTTGGTTTCTTCTTTAGCTACTCAAATGGGTATTGGAGATAATTTTTGTCTACCTTATCATCCTGGAGTTTCACAAATTTTTGGAGCCGAATTTTTAACCTCTCTTTATCCAAGTGAAGAAAAAGTATATTTTTTTGGTGAAAGTTCCGGCACAGCGGTTAATAGTGCTGCTATTGAGACGGTTTGTGCATATGGAGAGAAAGTATTTCCTGGAAAGTTTCCTAAAGTACTTCAAGTTGATGGGACATGGTGTGGTGGTTTAGGTACGGCTAAGGAAGGAACGGGGTTTGGCGTAGCCTCACAGGCGGAAAAAAGAGGTGCACGTTGGGTTGATCGTTGTTTGCCTTTGCCAACAGCAGAAAATAGAGAGTTATTTTTAAGAATTGTTGAAGAAAAAATTAAAGCTGGTGAAGCGGCTGGTGTATTTTTAGAACCAATAGTTGGCGATGCAGGCATTGTTCCAGCTGATCCACAACTAGTTAAAGAATTAATTCAATTGTTACGAGAAGGAGCTAATGGTTATTCATTACCAATTATTATTGATACAGTCCAACAAGGTAGTGGAAGGACAGGAAAGTACTGGGGGATTGAACATTTACCAGAGTTAGCAAATTATTCTCTTTTAGTCTTAACCACTGCTAAATCAGCATCAAATGGTCAACCGTTTGGTTTTATGTTAATACCTAAAAAGGTAGCGGAAGCAGCTTATCCTTTATCAATGATTACCACTAATTCCGGTAATGGTGGGCTTTTACGATCAGTTTTTGTGGCTAAATTTTTAGAAGATCCAAGAATTCAATCAATAATTGATCAGAATGCTCAAGTTATTGATGAAGTTGCTTTTTTACATGGTATGAAACTTGACGGGCGAAGAATGAATCGGGGGATTGAAACTGGTTCGAAAGAACTAATGAAAGTTATCCAATGGCATCTTTATATTAAATATGGGATTTTAGTGGGTGCTTTACCTGCTACCGTTCGTTTTCAACCAATGCTTTTGGAGCATCCAGAAACAATAAGAAATATTACTGAAGCAACTTGTCGTGGGATAGAAGAAGTTTTAGGAAATGTTGATTTAGGAGAAGATGGAAAAGTTATTCGTTATAATCCAGATGTTATTCCAACGGAGGTAGTTATTAGTTACAACAGTTCCGGCGATCCGTCGGGGTTAAATCGATGATTTATGGAAAAACAACCAAGAACCTATGGAGCAGAAATTGAAAAGCCGGTAACCAATTTGGATACCGGGCAACCTCATTGTGTATCTCAAGATTTTTTTCAAAGATTAGCTGAATTTTCTCAAGAAAGAGGAGCTAAACCTAAAATTCATTTAAGCGATATAGATTCTCGAATTTTAGGGGTAGTTAGTAGTGATTTGGGTGAACAGGGAGTTGATAATGGTCGGAATTTGCTTGAGACATCGCTTTCCTATAGATCATCGTTAGCTGAATTAGCAGAATTAATGCGATTAGATTTACAAACAGTTCAAAAAGCTTTAGAAGAAGAAGGGGCGTCGGTTATTAATTTATCAATTCATCCTCTAGGAAAAAGAGATTTAGAAACTTACAGAGCATTTGTTGCTCTAAAAGGAATATACCCTTATTTATGGTATCGAGGTTGGGATCATACCGCAGGAATTGATGCTCGAGCACAAAATAGTCCAACTACCTCAATTTCACCTGAAGAGGCAGCTGATGCTGTTTCGGTAATTATTGGTGCAGGAGCCGCTTTTATTGGTTTATTCGCCAACAGTCCTTTTGAAGAAGGAAAAAGGTCGTCTTTTAAAGAAGCACGACTTACAATGTGGAAAAGAATGATGAAATATAGCAAGATTGAAGGAGATCGAAAAACCAGCCAGTTTCCAGAACAAAGATTTACAACCTTAGCTCAGTATTTTAATTGGATGTTTGGGGATGATACCGCTATTCATTTTGTTATTGCTGAAAAAAATAATAAAGAAGGAGAATATAAAGGAATTGGGGATAAAGTTTTGGTTATCCCTGAAAATCCATCAGTTATTGAATTTTTATCTAGACGAAGTTGGCAAGCGCTAAGATTAAAAGATATTTTTAATGGCTTTCCTCCAACTTCGGTTGTTGTCGTCCCAGATATTTCTCATTTTGAAGCGATGCAGTTTGCTCAATTTTCTGGTGCTCGGGTAAGATTTACTTTAAATAAAGAAAATTTTCCTCTAGAAGAATTTTTAGAAGCCTTAAAAAATCCAGGAGAAAGAAAAGTTGAAGAAATATTTTCTTCATACTCTAAGTCGATGTGGATTGAGGGAAGAGATCCTGGGGCTAATTTTCCTGATAGAGAGATTTTAGAAGCTGGTAATGAGATTGCTTCCTCAGTCATTATTGCCCCAGCAGCAATTCAAGCCGGATTAATTAGAAATTTAGATAAATCTTCGGCTTATATTGATAGTATTCCTTGGCTTAAATTAAAAGCATTAAGGGAAGCAGCAATAAAAGATGGATTGGCTGGTGAGGTAGATGGTTTAACTGTTTTTGATTTTGCTAATAAAATTTTAGAGATTGCTGCAAAAGGTTTAACCGCGGATGAACAAAGATATTTAGCTTATCCTCGATGGGTTCTAGAAACAGGACAAAATGGGGCAGATAGAGCGATAGCTTATGTAGAGGAGAGACAAAATTTACCATTAGGTCAGGCTTTATTATCACTTTTAAAACATCGTCAAGTTGTTATATAATTTTTTTATAAAAAACATGAGAATAAAAAAGATTATTTTATACAAAGTTTCTATCCCGATGATTACTTCTTTTACCACAAGCTTTGGGACAATTACAAGCAAGCCTACTGTGATAGTAAAGATTGAAACTAATAAAGGATTGGTTGGTTATGGTGAAGCAGCGGCTTTGCCTTTTCCTTTTTATAAACCGGAAACAACTGATATTTGTATGCTTGTTTTAAAAGAATATATTTCTCCCTTAGTTTTGAATAAAGAGTTTGAGACAATTGAAGAATTTATGAATTTATTGAAACCAATAAAAAATCATAATTTTTCAAAAACGGGTATTGAAAACGCATTATGGATGGTTTTTTCATTAAAAACCAATAAATCATTAAAAAAACTTTTAGGAGGAACTCATGATAAAATAGCCGTTGGTGAAAGTATTGGAATAAAAGAAACAATTGAAGAAACTTTAGAAGAGGTTGAACTAAGAAAGACGCAAGGATTTAGACGGACAAAAATAAAGATAAAACCTGGTTGGGATATAAAATTAGTTAAAGCAATAAGAAAAAAATTTGGCAATATTCCACTTATGGTTGATGCCAACTCTGCCTATTCTTTAAAAGATATAAAAGTATTTAAAGAGCTTGATAATTATGATCTTTTAATGATTGAACAACCTTTGGCTGATGATGATATTATAGATCATTCGATTTTACAAAGACAAATAAAAACGCCGATTTGTTTAGATGAAAGCATTTTATCAGTTGAGGATGCCAGAAAAGCAATTTATCTTAAAGCATGTAAAATAATCAATATCAAACCAGGGCGAGTCGGCGGTCTTTTGGAAAGCAAAAAAATTCACGATTTATGCCAAAAAAATAATATTGGGGTTTGGTGTGGTGGTATGCTTGAGACGGGTGTTGGTCGAGCTTTTAATATCGTCGTTTCTTCTTTACCAAATTATATTTATCCAGCTGATATGTCACCGGTTAATTTTTTTTATAAAGATGACTTGGTAAAGGATAGTTTCTTCGTTGATAAAGAGGGCTTTGTTAAAGTTCCTGATAAGCCAGGTTTAGGATTTGAGATTGATGACAGAAAAATAAAAAAATATACAATTGAAAAGTTAATTTTAAGATGATATATAATCAATCAACTTATGAAAAAAAATAAATTACACAAATTTTTTTTCTTTTTTAACCCCTATTTTGGCGGGGTGATGTTTTAGTAAAAAAAGTTAAAAATTTTTCAAAACCCCGCCAAAGGCGGGGTTTTTTGATTTTATGGCAAACCAAGAAAAATTGGGTTATGTAGTTCGTCAAGAAAAATATGATGGTCGATTTGGCTCAGAAATTGATTTGGGTCTGGGAACAAGTCCAATTGGTCCAGCACCTGAATTACGTCAACCCCTTAAAAGTCGCGACCCGTATTTTGAATTATCGAGATACCCAGAAGATCCACTACATGTAGCAACAAGACAATTGATTATAGATGCTTTGGGATTAAAAGGAGTAGATTATCAAGCGATTGTATTTGATGGTAACGGGAGTTATGGGGCTGGTGATGAGGTAATAAGATATCTAACTTTAAGAGGGTTTCATCCGGTTTATGTTTCTTCCTATTCTTTTCCCAATGTTTCTCAATGGGTAGAGCGACATGGGAACTCTTATGCGCCAATAGTTGATTTAATTAATTTACATCCCTCTTCGTCTTGGCAAAAAATTTTAGAAAGTGAGGACTCTAAATTTAATAATGCGATTGTTTATTTAGATTATCCTAATAATCCTTTTGGTTATACCAATTTAGATTTATTAAAAGAAATAATTTTAAAAGTAGGAAGATTTGGTGGAGTAGCTTTGGTTGATTTGGCGTTTGGTGAGGTGTTAGGCGATGAGTTTAATCAAATTATTCAATTGACTATTGATCATGGAGGTGTAGCTTTATGTTCTCTTTCTAAAACTCAAGGATTGCCGGGATTAAGAACTGGTTATGCGATTATGTCTAATCGGTTTTTAGATGATGGTTATAATGGGGGGCAAAGATTAGTTTTTGGTTTAAATAGAGAAGCAGAATTTGTTTATCAACTGCTTTTTACAAAAGGAAAAGATGGAAATTATTTAGCAAGAATTCATGCTGAGAGGGTAGCTCGTTATAATATTGAAACAAATCAACTTTTTTATGATGGGCTTAGCCGCTTAGGATTAACCGTTGCTCCAACCGATTTAAAAACTTCGATTCAAGTGATAATTTCTAATTTACCAGATTTTTATCAAAGATTAAGTTATGTAGGTATTAGAAGCGAAAGTTTAGCGGATTATAAATTAACTTTAGGGGGAGAAGAAGGTTATTCTGATTCTGCGGTTCGTCTTCTTACTCCACCGCCTGGGATGGTTGATGAAGTGTTAAAAAGAATTGAAATTGCAATTAATTTATGACTTTTTTGCTATAATTTTTCTATGCTCAACAAAATCTTACCCTTAACCAAATCTTTAATTTCAATTCCCTCAACCCGCGACAACAAAAAAGCCTTAAATGATGTTTTGGATTTGGCACTTAGGGAAGTTAAAGACTTTACCATCGAAC
>Ga0308409_1000123_pt1 | contig 47923 bp, 44 predicted proteins | sample HotsprSampleMSe4_FD_203469 | JGI IMG/M metagenome (GOLD analysis project Ga0308409, IMG submission 203469) | Hot spring phototrophic mat microbial communities from Mushroom Spring, Yellowstone National Park, Wyoming, United States - 20060912_MSe4 ... | reverse complement strand
TATTGAGTAAATAACTGGCAGCAATTGTTAGACCATCAATAAAATTATGAAAAAAATCACCCCACAGATTCATCCAGGCAAAATTATGAATATGATTTTTAGTGATTGGTAGATGACAATGACGCCAACAAATAATTTTTTCTAAAATAAAAGAAGTTAAAATTCCCACTAAAACATAGATAAAAATTAAAGAGATTGAGTGACTATATTCCTCTACTACTTCCGGTAAAAGATGGATAAAAACATCACCAAGTAAAGCTCCAGCAGAAAAAGAGACAAAATAAATAAGAAGGTTTTTTAATTTTTCTTTTTTTATCGCCAAAGTTAAAGCACCAGAAAATGAGATAAGACTGACGATTAAAACTGATATTATAGAATAAAGCCAAATATTCATGTTGATATTTTATCAAATTATTGATAAATACCAAAAAAACTCCTTAAAAAAGGAGTTTTTTTGGTTGTATTAAATGCCGCGCTTTTTAGACATTTGGCCAAATGTCTTAATTTTATTTACTTAATCTTTCTTGATCTTCCTTACTTAAAATTTTAAAAAGTTTCATTCCGTCTTTTACCGCTTTGGCTGCTTTTTTACCATTTTTCATTGTTATTACCTCAACTTCATTATCTGGCACCTCAACTGTTTGGCGAGTTTTTACATTATAAAACTTCATCTTTAATCACCTCCTTTGAAGCATTATGATAACTTTCAAGCGCTTTTAGAAAATTATATATTATAATACACCCCTTTTAAAGGGTTATTATGTATTTTATTATTTTACCAGACTTTGATATCTCATCATAAAGTTGAGGAAAGCAACCAACTTTCGCTCCCTTTATCATGTTTTTGGGTTTAACTTTACCAGTTCCGCACATATCAATAGTTCCCTCAGCTAATCCTCTTCTTAAAGCACATTGGTCACATGCCATGATAAGAATTTTATTTTTCTTAGCAATTTTTTCTAAGCGCTTTCCTATTTCATTATTTTTTTCTAAAGCATAAACATTTTCATCAAAAAAAACATGGCAACCACATTAGCGCCGTGAATATTCTTTTCTAATTGAGGTAGAATCATCGTTCCCAGTTGAAATGTAGCAGACATATTGGTTTTAAATATATAAGCAATGTTCATAGTTTATAATTCTTATTTATTAACTAAAAATTTTAACTAATAAATTTATGTTATTATATGCAACTAAGTTGCATTTGTCAAGGGCTATGTTTCAAAATTTTTTTTATTAACTGTGTGGTTTTTTTTATCTCATCTAATCGGTTATTAATATGGATTGAGACTCTTATAATTTGATCAAATTTATTTTCTGATTTATGATAACAATGATTTGATAATCTTAGATAGATTTTATTTTTTTCAAAAATTGGTAAAACTTCACTATTTTTAATTTTTTTAAATTTAAAAGATATAATTCCATAACCGGTTGCGCACTTTGCATAAAAAACACCAGGTAAAAATTCAATTTTTTCTTCATCCTCAAATCTTAAATCGTTAATAAATAATTGAGTAAGATTTAAAAGGTGATTTTTTATGTTTTCTAAACCAATATTTTTGATTAAATCAACGCATTTGCCTAAAGTAATAATATTTAAATATGAAACTTCTTTTTCTTCAAAAATTTTCTTTAATTCATCCAAGTTAAGATTAAGATTTTTTTGAAGATTATTGGAAAGATAGCAGATACCTATTCCTTCGGGAGCAAATATTTTGTAGCCTGAAAATACTGCCATATCAACATTAATTTTTTTTAAGTTAATTGTAATTTTGCCAATACTGTGGGAGATGTCAAGAAAGATAAAACTTTTATTTTTTTTTATTTTTTCTGGTTCTGAAGCTAGGCCATAGATTCCATGAATATGATTCAAAAAAATTATTTTTGTTTTTTTGGTTATTTTTTTATTAATATCTTGCCAGTTAGCATCACCAGAATGAGGAAATAGTTCATACTCAATAAGTTTTCCTTTAATTTTTTTTATTTCATCAACTACTTTTAAATGATCATCTTTACTATATAAGAATTCTTCGTTATCATTTGATTTTATATTAAAAATTTCAACGATTTTTTTTAGCGAAAAAGTAGCTGAGTAAGTAAAGAAAATCTCTTCTCTATTAACTCCTAAAAAAAGGGCTATTTTTTCTCTTACCTCTTCTATTTTTTCTTTCATGTTTTTTGCTAAAGTGTATGAAGATTTGTGGGGATTAAGATAAAGGTTTTGATAATTTTTTGTAATAAAATCAATAATTTCTTTTGGTTTTTGCGGCATGGTGGCATTGTCAAGATAGATTATTTGAGGATCTTTGATTTTATAAGGAAAAATTAAATTATCCATAGTAATTTTCATCAATAAGAAATTGATTTTTTATTTTTAATCCCTCTATTCCTCCTTTTAATGAGAAAGCACGATAGCCTTTGGTTTTTAAATAAAGAGCGTGTTTTATTGACCTTTCGCCGTTTGGGCAGATAAAAACAATTGGTTTTTCTTTTGGAAAAGGGAAGTTATTGTTGATAATTGCTTCAAGTTGATCTTCGGGAATATTAATACTTCCTTTCACTCTTTCAAATCTGTAGGAAAAGTTAATTCTTATATCAACTAGTAAATAATTATCTAAATTAGCAGCTATTTTTTCGGCATCAATTTCAAAGTCTTTTAATTTTTTCATACATGATTGGTAATTGAAGTTAAAAATATTCTCTTCATCTTTTTGATTTTCTAAAAAAATACTAGGGACCATTTTTTTATAGTAACTTAAATAAAACTCATATCGATCACAAGCAAGAAAAACTACATTACAATCTTTTTTATTAGCAAAATATTTTTTTATAGCCGAATAGCTTGCACCACCAGTTGGGCCACTTATTATTCCAAATTTATTAATAAGCTCTAGCGAAGCATAAACAGCATCCAAAGGATTAATTTCAATTATTTCATCATAATTTTTTGGATCAAAAAGGCCCACACTTAGCATTTCTTTTTTATTTCTTATTCCAGGAATTGTTTCCAGTCCTGAAGCAATAACGCCAATCATCTTTGTTTTTAACCCGTATTTTTTAAAGGCATTTTTTATCCCCAAAGTTGACCCGGCAGTTCCTAAGCCACTGACAAAATAATCAATTTTTCCGTTTAAATCTTTGATTATTTCCTCTCCGGTTTTAATGTGAGCCTCCATATTTTTTTTATTGAAGTATTGATTGGTAAAAAAATATTTACCAGGACTTTCTTTAATTTCTTTTTCTAAAAAAAATTGAGGATCATAGGGGTCTTTTGGATCAAGGCACTGACTTTTACCAGGAAGTTCTTTGATTACCGTATTTGAAATTTTTAAGACGTCTTTCTTTTCTGAAAATTTTATTCGGTTGGTAATAATTTTAAAATTAACATCAAATACTTGCGATAAAATTGCCAAAGCTTTAGCGGTGTTACCACTTGAATTTTCAATAATTGTTTTTTTGTTTTTAATAATTTCTTCTAAATTATCTTTAATCATTTCCCAGGCCATTCTATCTTTTAGTGAGCCAAATGGATTAAGATACTCTAATTTTGAAAAGACATTAACATCAAGACCAGTTTTTTTTCTTTCTAACTCAATCATTGGTGTATTACCAATAAGTTGAGTTATGCTTTTATATATCATTTTTAATTTGATTAAAATTATTAACAAAATATTTTTTTAATTGAGAATGGGTAATGAATTCATTGGCAAAAATATCTTGTTTATAAGAGGCGGTATTAATAAATATTAAAAAATCATCTTTTTGGGGTAATTTTTCAAAAAATATCTTTCTTTTAAAAAAGATGTCATCTTCAAGACACGACTTGCCAAAAATAAAGTAACCATCATTATTTTGATAATTAGATTTCTCTTTATTGTTTTTAACTAATATCGGATCGTATAAAATATCTAAATTATGAGCGATATCAGTTGCTTTTCCATCAACAAATATTTTATTTTTGACAACGTTAAATATTTTAAAAACACTAATACCGGTTTGATTAAGTAAAAACCGGCCCGATTCAACTATAATTTTTATTGATAAGTCTTTTAAAATTTTAAGATTATTTTCATTTAAAAATACGTTATGGGAGTTGATTATTTTTTCTAATTGTTTTTCTTCTGAAATTTCGTCATAAAAATGATAAAAGCTTCCTTCACCAAAAAGACGATCATTTATTTTTTTAATACCAAAGTTATGATTATTCCAGAAATATTGGTTATCATTTTGATTTATTTTTTCGTAAATAAAATTTATTATTTTTTCCCACTCTTCTTTTTCCATATAATTTACTCGCCACCCACCTCCAATGTTTAAGTACTTAGGTTTTAACCCCATCATTTTTGCCTTTATTAAAAAGTAAATAGCTTTTGAAAGATATAGTATTTTTAAATCATCTGAAGTTGTATCAAGGTGAAAAGAAAAACCTAAAAAATTGATATATTTTTCATTATTTTTTATAGTCTTTATCGTATTTTCAATTTCATCTTCATCAAGGCCAAAATGGGTATAATTCTCAATAAAATTATTATTTTTCAAATTACCTATCCTAATTATTATGTTTTTTATCTTCATTCTTATACTTTTTATAAGCTCTTCATTATCGTTTACTACATTTATGGTTTGATTGTTTTTTTGAATAAGTTTTAGGTAAGTATCATTTTTTGGTCCTTGACAGATAATTTTTTGACTAAATTTTTTTGCTTTCTCTAGTTCTTTCTCGGATGATGTTTCAATACCAATCCCTTTTTCTGATAAGTATTTTACAATCATTTCTGATTTATTGGCTTTGAAAGAGTAGTAAAGGTCATAAGATAAATTATTTTTTAAAAAAAAGTTTTTGATTTTTTCTATGTTTTCATCAATGATGTTAAGATTTAAAAGATGAAAATAATTTAAATCTTTATTAAATAATCTTTTTTTGTAAAAATAAGCATCTATAAAATTAATCCAAAAATTATGAATAATAGGTTTGCTAAAAATCATACTTTTTAGTTAAAAATTAAAATCATCATCAATTTGATGTGAAAGATCGCCGTATCCTCTTTTTACATAGTCAAGTTGAACGTATTTTTTATGAAGATTAATTAGTTGTTTTAATTTTAAATTGGGATCGGTGTTTATTGTTTTCAAATAAGAATAGATTTCATAAAAACTTTGTTCAAAAAATATATTATTAAGAGATAAAAGATCAATTTTATTTTGTCTTATTTTTTTTATTTCTTTTTTGTAATCCAAAAAAAATTTAGGAGGAATATGTAGACTTTCTTTTAAAAAGATTAAATCATCTTTAATTTCGATTTTATTGGCAATTGGGACCACTAAGTTTTCATTATTTATTTTAAAATAAAAATCATTAAAAACAGCCACTGACTCAGGGGTTGGTTCAACAATAAAAAATAGAACATCAAATTGTATGTAAAGACTATTGGCCAAACTATCAATCCCTGCTACCATATCAGCAACAAGATAATCTTTTCCTTTTAAAAGACTATGACTTATTATATTTTCAAAGATAGAAAGATTGGTATGATAACAACTTAGTCCTTTACCCTCACTTTCATAAGTGCCGACATTGAATAAGAAAAAATTATCAGTAATTTTTAAACCAAAGTTTTTGACGATGTAATTTTCTTCATTAATTTCAAAGAAATTTGATCCCTTACCTGGTGGAGTTGTCTTTACAAAATGTTTTTCGTCTTTTATAAGTTGATTATTGCCTCTTAAGTATTTTCTGATTTTTAGTGGATTATTTTTAAAAGAAAGATACTTTTCTTTTTCTAATTTTATGTTAAAAAGTTTTTCAACATGAATATTAATATCGGCGTCAAACAAAGCAATTTTATTTTTTTCTTTTAATAAAAAAAGCGAAAAAAGTGATGAAATTGTTGATTTGCCACTGCCTCCTTTTCCTAAAAAAGCAATTTTCATATTGAAAATTATATGCAACTTAGTTGCATTTGTCAAGGGGGTAATTTTTTGGTAAAATAAATAATATGAAGATAACTCGAATTAGAAAAAAAATTCTTTTGTTTTTTAAAAAACAAAAAAAACCAATTACCTACGATAAAATTGTGGATTACTTTAAAAAAAGTGATTTTAATTTTGATCGATCAACAGTTTTTCGTAACTTAAATTTTTTAGAAAAGGAAGGTATTATTCAAAAATTAAATTTTGGTGATGGTGTTTCTCGATATGAGTTGGTAAAAGAAGATAATCATCACCATCATATTGTTTGTCTAAATTGTAAAAAAACGATTGATTTTTTTAATAAAGATTTAGATAGACTGATAAAAAAAATTGAAAAAAAATTTGAGAAAAATAAAAAATTTAAAATTAGATCTCATCAGTTTGAATTTTTTGGGTATTGTCAAAATTGTTCATAAAATTTAATAAAATATTTTATTTTATAATCAAGCATTTTTTAAAAATTCTTTAAAAATATAATACGATCGTATTTAAAATTTAAAAGAGATAAAAAATATTCGCCTAATTAAGCTTAATAGTTTAATTTTTTTAAGTTATTTTTTATTAAATTAAAATATAAATTTTTGAATATTATAACTGATTAGATATATTTCTTTTGTTTAAGTTTTTTACCGCAAGATAAGTAGTTATAGGGATAGCGATGATAACACAAATGGTGGCGATAAGAATTCGTATTATTTCAACTGAGATAATCTCATAATTTAACACTTCAAAAAAATTTTTATTGGAAACTGAAAAAAGTAAAATTAAAGGAAGACTGGCGCTGGTGTAAACCAAAACTAAAGTATTGATGATTGAGTTGGCATGGTCTTTGCCAACTGCGATTGCTTTTTGATAGATTTCTTTAGCTGGCATTTTGGGATTGGCGCTTATTATTTTTTCAACCACCGATACTTGGCTTATGGCAATATCATCAATTGAGCCAAAAATACCAATAATAATTGAGGCAATTAAAAGTCCTTGAAAGTCAAAGTTTTTTTGAGTTATTGTTGCTAAAAAACCAGTTTCTTCTGCGGTGGTACCAGTGATAAAGCTTTTTTTAATAAAAATTAAGCTTAGAATTAAAGCGATAATAATTGAAAATAATGATCCAATAATCGCAATAGTAGTTTTTTTACTTATTCCATGACTAATATAAAAACTTATTGGGATAAGAAAGATCATCGAAAGAAGAACAGTTATTATTGGATCGGTTTGATTTATCAAATTATTTAAAATTGAGCCAAAAATTATTAAAAATGAAAGAATCAACGATGTAATTGAACCAATCGATTCTTTGCCTATAACAAAAAAGACTATCAAAAAAAATATCAGTACAAGAATTAATAATTTATCTAGTCGGTAAAAATCAGCAATAAAGTAATTGTCTTCATTTTTTTCCACCAATACCCTATCCCCTACTTTTGGGATAAAGATATTATTTCTTTTCTGATACTCAACCTTTATTTCTTTTTCATTTAGATTTGCTTCAAAAATAATTTTTTTATTATCTTCAAATAAGACTTTTTTTATTATTGTTTGATTATTAATCGGTTTTAGATTTTCAAAAATTAAAAATCCAATAAAAATAAATAAAAATAGACTGATGATTTTTAAAAAAATTTTACTTTTCATTTTATAATTTTAAATTATTTTATAAAATATTAAAATGTTTCCAATATCTGATATTGCACCAAGACGAAAATTTCCTTTTATTAATTATTTAATTATTATTATTACAGTTTATGTATTTTTTCTTCAGTTAACTGCGCCTGATTTTGAAGAGTTTATTTTTCAGTATGGATTTGTTCCTTCCCGCTTTTCTTTTTTTGACATTTCATCTTATAAATATATTATTTACTCAATTTTTCTCCATGGTGGATTTTTACATATTTTTTCTAATCTTTGGTTTTTACATATTTTTGGTGATAATGTTGAAGATAGGATGGGACATTTAAATTATTTATTGTTCTATATTTTATCAGGAATAGCAGCGGTTTTTTCCCAATACTTTTTTAATTTAGGTAGTAACATCCCAATGATTGGTGCTTCGGGGGCGGTTTCTGGAGTCGCAGGAGCTTACTTTTTACTATATCCTAGAGGAAAAATAAAAGCTTTTGTTCCTGTATTTTTTGGACTTTATGATATTGTTATTTTGCCGGCTTGGTTTTTTTTGGGTTATTGGTTTTTAATTCAAATTTTTTCAGGAATTGGTAGTTTAGTAACTTTTGATATCAATCAAGGAGGTGTTGCTTGGTTTGCTCACATTGGTGGTTTTTTGTTTGGTTATATTACTGGAAGAAGATTTAAACGTTTATAAATTATTATTGAAAAAGTTTTTAGTATTTAATATTATCTAATTTTATTAAAAGTTATTAAAATTTTATGATATCAATAAATAAAAAAATATTTTTTTTAATTATTTCTTTAATTTTTTTATCAGGAGGTTTTGCTTATGCAGCAATAACTAATAATTTAAAAATTCCTTTTATTAAAAATAGTCAAACAAAAAATATTATTTTAAAAAACGAAGAAGACTCTCAAGATAATTCAATAAAAACTAAGGAAGAAGTTAGATTTGTTCCAACATCAACACCAGTCCCAACATCACTTGTTAAGCAAACATCTTCTTCTAAATTAACAATTTCTTTAACTCAAAAAAACGATAAAAATAGCACAAATCAAGAATTGAAAAAAACTGAAGATGAAAAAAATGTAAAAGAAAAAGAAGATAATAAAAAGGCAACTAATGAAGTAAATCATGGGGGTTCTTTTCAATATATCGATAATGAGTTAGTGCTTAGTTTATCAAGAGAAGGCAATGGAGTAAGACTAAATTGGACAAGATGTAATAGCAACAGTTTTACTTCTTACAAAGTAGTTAGATCAAAAACTAATTCAAATTTGTATTATCCAAATAATGATCCAATTTATTCAACAGGAAATCAAGAAGAGTTAAGCTACTTAGATCAAAGTGTTGAGTCAGGAGCAAATTATTATTATCGAGTTTGTTCGCTTGAGTCAAATGGTGAGTCTTGGTGTGGAAATGTTGCTAGGATAGAATTATAAATTAAAAATTAAGATAAGACTGGTTTTTAGCCACTGTCCCGCCCTCCGATTCGGAGGGCTGGGATGGGAAGGCTACCCCGCCGTCTTAGGCGGGATTTTTGGGAACACCGGTGCAAATCCGGGGCTGTGCCGCAGCGGTGATCCGCCGATTTAGGTGGAAAGCCCGAAGACCGAAACCAGTCCGTAAGCTGACCGACCCGCCGTCTTAGGCGGGTCCCCTCCCCGAGCAGGGAGAAAAATATGGTTTATACTGAGGCAAAATCATTAGCTACTTTTGGTTTTAATCCGAATGAAAGAATAACTTCAATTGATACTTTTCAAAAACAACTGGAAAGTTATGCCCTTCATGTTGTTGAGGATTTACCCGTTTCAAATAGATATTCTTATTATCTTAAAAATGGAAGAGTTTATATTGATTCGAATCATCAAGCAGAGCTTTTTATTGATGAACAAGAAAGAGGTGGTTTTGCCAAAAGCGGGACAATAAAAGCGGTTGAGACGGCAAGAAATAATCCAGGAAAAGTGGTCGTTTTTTATAGTCCACCAGGGCCAGTGGCTTTTGAAAAAGGGACACGTTATGATCATGTAAAGGATTATCCAGATGGTCAGTTATATTTACTTGTTGGTAGTGAAGGAGGTGATCGGGTTGATTGTTTGGCGATTAGTGTGGGAGAAGAGTACGAAACTCAAGTTTTGGATATTTTTTTAGGAAATAAAAGAATTGGAGGTTTTGATGACCAAAAAACAAAGATTATTTATTATTTAACCAATCCCATTCTGAGTGATAAAAACCTTGATGAGTTAATTGCCTATCTTGATTCTTATGACCCAAATATATTAGTTTATACCAATGTTCATGGAATTCCTTTTACCTTAGGCCAAGTTATTGAGATGATGAGATTGGGATGGATAGAAGATATAAAGCCGCAGATTAATTTAGATGAGATACTTTTTCCAAAAATTTGTGGTAATGACTTGCCAAAAAATTTATTATCATCGAATATTTCAAAAATATATGGAGAAAATGGCATATATCCTTTCACCCCAAATTTTTATTTACAAATTCTTGATGCTTATACTCGTGTCTATGGTGATAGTTATCGGCTGGGTGGAAGTTGTGGTGGAGCGGTTTATTCAAACGAAAAGAGAAGTTTATTTGAAAATTGGTCAATGAATGATATTAATCCTTTATCAACTTCTTGGAGAGTCTTAACAACTTCAGAAACTTCTGATCGTTATAGCGATTATGAATGTCCTTCTTGTCATAAAAAAATTAAAGGTGAGTTAAAAAATCGACCTGAAACTTGGCATAAAAACTGTCCTCATTGTGGGTATGAGTTTAGCTGTAATAAGGTTGACTTTATTAGTAATTAGTTACTTTTGAAAATTTTGCGGAGAGGGCGGGATTCGAACCCGCGATCCACCGTTTGAGGCGGATACACGCTCTCCAGGCGTGCCGAATCAACCACTCTCGCACCTCTCCTACTTTCTAAAACAGCGGGTTGCTGTCTTAGCGATTTTATTGTAATTTATATTTTAAAGCATCTTTTCCAACTCCGCTTTTATAAAATAATTCTTGTTTATCCCATTTTTCCTTGTTTGTATAAGCTTCGTAGTAAATCAATATTAAAGGTCTTCGATTTTTGGTTGCTTTAACAAAACCTTTATTATGATAATCTACTCGTTTTCTTAAATCTTTTGTTTTTCTAATATAAAGTTTTCCATCTTTTATACTTTTTAGGACATAAATATAGTAAAACATATTTTTTCGCTTAACGTCTTGGACGACCAGGCCTATAAAATCGACCACACTCTGCACCTTTTCCTCCCGCCTAAAACGGCGGGTCGCCGTCTTAGGTGACCAGGCGTATCCGATGGTTTACTTCCGCACCTCTCCTTTACTTTATTTTATCAAAATTAAATTAAAAAAAGTTCACATAAGAAGAATCATTTTTATATTTTTATCCATATGTTATGAAATATATGTCAAAGTTTAATTTTATACAAAATTGATGATTTTAAAGAGAAATTAATAAACGATCTTGATATGGTATAACGATCAAAGATCAAATAAAAGTTTAAATAATTTATTATTGATTGATTTTGATTTTATTTAAACATTTTCTTAAAAGTTATCCTAAAGAGTGCAAGATGTGGGTGACTTATGCATCCACTTGATTTTTAAAGGTTATTTTTTTATAATTAAATTAATGAATTATAAAAATATTCTTTTCCTATCAGGAATTTTTATATTTTTTGTTTTTTTATTTTTCTTTTCCTCGATTATTAATCTTGTCACTGATTGGTGGTGGTTTAAAGAATTAGGAAAGACCGACGTTTTTATAAAACCTCTTTTGATCAAAGTGATTATTTTTTTGTCTGTGTCATTTTTTTCTGCGATTTTTTTACTGTTAAATTTTCTTATTTCTTTAAGATCAAAACACTCATGGACAGCCATTTTACCAGAGTCTCTTTTTGGTCAACCAATTAGTGTTGAAAGCCGAAATTTAAAAAAAATAGGAATTGTTGCCAGCGTTTTATTTTCTTTATTTTTTGGTTTGGTTTTTTCTACCAGGTGGCAGGAACTACTTAAGTTTTTATTCCCAACATCTTTTTATCAATATGATCCGGTCTTTAAAAAGGATATTGCTTTTTATTTTTTTACTCTGCCATTTTTTGATGTTCTTCTGGGAGTTTTAAATACTATTATTTTTATCTCTGTTTTAATTACTGCTGCGATATATTTTATTAAGGGTAGTTTTAACGTTGGAGGTTTTCTTTCTAAATTAGGGAGTGCGGAATTAAAAGTTAAAAGCAAAGAGTATATAAAATCAGATGCTCGTGTTCATCTTGGAATTCTTATTTTTCTTCTTTTTCTGGTTAATGCGACAAATACTTATCTTTCCTTATTCAAACTTCTTTTTTCCCAAAATGGTCCGGTATTTGGTGCTTCTTATACTGATGTGACCTTAAAAATACCAATTATTAAGATTTATTTTGCTATCAATTTATTTGTCAGTGTCGTTGTCCTTTTCTGGGGGCTTTCTGGAAAAATTGTTCCACTAATGATTTCTTTTTCTTTTTATTTTATTGTAAGCTTTATTCTATCTTTAGTACCAACGATTTTTCAAAAATTGGTGGTGGCGCCTAATGAATTGGTAAAAGAGACTCCCTACATTAAGCATAATATTACTGCTACCCGTAATGCTTATGGATTAAATAAAATTGAAAAGCGAGATATCTCTGCTGAAAAGCCTATTACGGCAGTTGATATTGCTGAAAACCAATTAACGATTAAAAATGTCCGCTTGTGGGATCGTGATCCCCTACTTTCTACTTTTTCCCAAATTCAGGAGATTAGGACTTATTACGAATTTGTTTCTGTTGATAATGATCGTTATTTAATCAATGATGAAATTCGTCAGATTATGCTTTCTCCAAGAGAGCTTTCTTCAGACAGTCTACCCAATAGAAGTTGGATTAATGAAAAGCTTATCTTTACTCACGGTTATGGCTTGGCAGCTGCCCCAGTTAATCAAGTAACAAAAGAAGGCCTACCAGTCCTTTTTGTTAAAGATCTGCCACCAAAATCAGAATTTGAAGAGCTTAAGATTAAAAGGCCGCAGATATACTTTGGTGAACTAACCAACGAATATGTTATTGTAAAAACTAGATTAAAAGAGTTTGATTATCCTAAGGGTGAAGAGAATGTTTACAATAGGTATGAAGGTAAAGGAGGTGTGGTGATTGATTCTTTTATTAAAAGGTTAATTTTTGCTTTGAGATTTCAGTCATTAAAACTTCTTTTATCAAACGATATTACATCGGAAAGTAGGATCTTGTATTTTCGCAATATTAGAGAAAGAGTAAAAAAGATTACCCCATTCCTTGATTTAGACAGAGATCCTTATGTAGTGATTGCTGATGGTAAGATTTACTGGATTTTTGATGCCTATACCAAAAGTGATCGTTATCCTTATTCCCAACCAGTTATTTTTAATGGGGAAAGAATTAATTATATTAGAAACTCAGTCAAAATTGTTATTGATGCTTACGACGGTTTAGTTTATTATTACATAGCTGATAATAATGATCCAATAATAAAAACCTATTCTAAAATCTTCCCTACTCTTTTTCAACCTTTATCAAAGATGCCAAAAAAAATATTTTCTCATATTCGCTATCCCGAAGATATTTTTAGAATTCAGACTTCTGTTTATACTACTTATCATATGGATAATCCACGGATTTTTTATAACAAAGAAGATCAATGGGAGATTCCTGTTGTTGATGTTGGAGGCGAAACAGCTGATACGGGTGAACCAATGGGCCCACGTCATATGATTATGAAGCTTCCAGGGGAAAAGAAAGAAGAGTATATTTTGATGCTTCCTTTTACACCAAAAAATAAGGACAATCTTTCGGCTTGGATGGTAGCAAGAAATGATGGAAAAAATTATGGGCAGATTATTGTTTATCGTTTTCCAAAACAGAAGTTAGTTTTTGGACCAAAACAGGTGATAAGTCGTATTAATCAGGATGCAGAAATTAGTCGACAAATCTCATTGTGGGATCAGCGAGGATCGCAGGTAATCCAAGGACCTCTTCTTGTTATTCCAATTGAGGAATCATTAATTTATGTTAGAGCCTTGTATCTTAAGGCACAATCAGGAAAAATTCCAGAGCTTAAAAGAGTGATTGTTGCTTATGAGAACAGAATTGCTATGGAGGAGACTTTAGAAGGAGCTTTGTCAAAAATATTTGGTTTTTCAGCGACCAAATTGACAGAAGAAGAATCAAAAGAAGATTTTGTTAAAAAAGATTCAGGCCAAGAATTAGAAGATATTTTAAGACGGGCTCAAGATTTATATAACCAAGCGATATCTTCACAAAAAGAAGGTGACTGGGCAAGATATGGTGAATCAATAAGACAACTTGGGGAAATTTTAAAAATAAGATAGCTTGCTTATTTTTAAAATAGTTTCTAAAAACAGCTTATTTTAGATTAATAAAATAAAAGAATGTTTATTTAAAAAGACATTCATATTCTTCCAAACTTCTTTTAAAAATGGTAGAGTCAAAGTTGAAAGCAAAAAACCAATTTCCTTATTAAGAGATTATAAAGTAATTGGCATAATATGATTTTATAAATTTTAAATTAAAACAATTTTTTACAATCTTTACAAGGGTTGCTTAATCGATCATATGTTGGTTCTCTCTCGCTTATTTTTAGCATTCCATTATTATCTCTTATTATATGAACAACAGCTCTTACAGAACAACCATCATTACTACAATTCGCCCGCAAAACGCTTGCTAAATTTCCAACTGGTGGTGAAGGGATAAAATATGGTTTACCAAATTGAGGTGGAAGCATGGAGGAAAATTCTTCTAATAATTTTCTAATCGCCGCTGAATTTTCTGCTACTTTTGGACCTAATAAAGCATATATTTCTTGAGTCATATTTTAATATGTATTTTATCAAAAATAAACAAATATTACTAGTCTTGACAATCTGAAGAAATTATCAACAACTTTTTGGGAGAAATAAATTATGGCTTCTAAAATATAAAAAGTTTTATATTTTAAACAATTTAAATTATTTTTTATTCACTCTTTCAGATTTTATTGGAAAATTAATACCGGTTTTTTTATGAATTTCGTTTAATCTTCTACCATCACCAATATTTAATTTATTTGGAGCAAATAAATATTTAAAAATTGCAATCAAAGATTGAGCAATTAGTCATAAAAAACCAGGTCTTTTCTCACCATATAAAATTTATTCCATATCAATATTTTCTTTATTTCTCTTATTTATATATTATAGGATATTTTTAAGAGAAAGTCCAGTGTAAAAAATATCCTATTATTTTTTCCTCTTTTTTTCAATGATTTTTTTGGAGAAGATTTTGGGACATATTAAAAAATCAAATCCTTCCAATTACTAAAATCGTTTCTTAATTCTTTACTTGATTTATCGAAATAAATCCATCTTCCTTTGTAATTTCGTGAATCAGTATTAACAACTATTCCGCCAAAAAGTTTTTTTCCTTTTTTGTTTTCTTTCTGAATATACTCATATAAGCCGTCAATTTTTGGACCGGCAACTTGCTTTGTTAGTCCAGCTTTGGTATCAAATAAACCAATTCTTCCATCTTTCAATTTCACAATAAAATCAATATAAAATGGTTTTTGTTTTCCATCATCCTCATAAGGCACAGCGAAAAATGTAGCGTCTCTATCTCCGTTTTTGAACCACCATTCAACATTTTGTGATTTTTCCAAAAAATCAATAAAAGCCATTTCCGATTTCCATTCGCCAATTTTATAAAACGGCTGCATTATAGATTTATTTTTATCTTCTTTAACAGCATTTTCTCCATAAGTTAATGATTCTGGAATATTCCAATTTTCCACCAGCACTAATTCGCTTTCTCTTTTTTCAACCTCTTCTTTGTATTTTTCTTTTGCTTTATCTAAAACATTAACAAAATGTTGAGCGTTCTTTTCACTTAAAACAATCTGGACTATATCCTCCCAAACATCTTCATACGGCATTTTTAACTCTTGTTCAAAAAATTTATAAATTGCTTCTTTTACTCTACCAACTGATCTATCCTCGGGATAGTAAGGAGTTAGATTATTTCTCACAAAAAAATCAAATAATTTTTGTAAATCAAAGCCACCAACTTTTATTACCTTATCCCCAATGATTTTTGCGCCTGCCAATACATCAACATCTTCAGCCTTGTAGTCAGAGATAATTTTCAAATCAATTTTTCTTGACTTTATATTAACTTTCTTTTTCAAACCATATTCTTTAGCTTTTTCTAAAAATATATCAATAAAAAGTGGTGATAACCTTGTTTTTTCTCGGTGTCTTTTGGGATAGCAAGAAAGCAAACTTAATTTAGGGTCAAAACTTCTTTTGCTTGTATAAATAGTGATGTAATCTTTGGCAATATCTTCTTTAATTTCTATGTTGTCCAAATTGGTATAAACATAACCGTAATTTAAACTCTCGCTTTTGTAATGGCCTTTATCCGGTTCTGGCATACGCATAATTCTTCCGACTGTCTGGATTGAAAAAATTGGGCTGTGCCACTCTCTAAACAAAACCAAAATCTGCGCTCTTGGACAATCCCAACCTAAAGCAATTGCTTGCTTGAAAAGTAAAACTTCCACATAATTGTCTGGTTTTTCTACCTCTTCCTTATTGATATGCTCACCTGAAAGCCATATTGCTAATTTATTATTGCCTTTTTCTGTTGAGATATTATATTTATTTTTTAAAATACTTTCCACTCGCTCTCTTATTCTATATTCTAAACTTGTTTTTCTATCTGGTAATTGAATTAAAACTAATGGATTAACATTAGCTCTTTCTTTTTTATATGCTTCTACTAACTCCTGTCTTTTCTTCATAGCCGCATCTATGACTAATTCCTCGCTACCACCGCTTAATTTCTGTGTCTGGATTTTCCCTTGTTTGATAAAATTAACAAAATCGTCATTCAAAATAATTCCCTTCTTAATCATTCCTTCTCTTTTGACATCTTCAATAGCAACAGAGACCATATCATCTGGATCTCTTAAAACAGGAGTAGCCGACACTTCAATTGTTAATTTTGGCCCAATCATCGCAATTAGCCCCTGCGAAATTTCACTAGTTGCGTGATGATGGGCTTCATCTATAATCAAAATTATTTTTCGGCCTTCTTCCTTTGTTCTTTCTAATACCTTTGATAAATTAAAATCTTGCTCGTTATCACGAATATAGATATTATCTGCCTTGTTTATACTTTCCCAATTAAAAAACAAAATTTCATTCTTGCTTATTTTTCTATCGTCCAAATCCTCAAAATAGGAACATTTCAGCGCTCGGCTTGTTTCAAAATAATTTTCTAACTTTTCCCGGCTTTGGATATGAAGTTGCCGCGGGGCGGTCCAAATAAAACCAAGCGATTGTTTAACCTCTCTATCATCAACTAATTGCTTCAAAAATTCCGCCATCATTATTGTTTTTCCTGACCCCGTTGGTGCTTTGAAAACTAATTTTTTACCGCCACCTAAAATCAAAAGCTTCTTAGCTTTTTTTAACAACTCATCTATTGCGTTTTGTTGATAAATTTTTAGTTGCATGATTATTTAGAAAAATTATTTAGACCATAAACTTTTTGCATCTTTGTTTCCAATATATTCCAAATCTGAAAATTCTTCATTGAATTCTTTTTTTGCTAACCAAATAAGAAAATTATAAACATACCAAATTATTCCATTTTGCTCACCTTGCGCACTAGCAAAGTGCAAATAACTGTTTCTAATTTTGACTATTAAATCAATACACTTCTCTGAATTTATAATTTTTTCGCCAAAATAAGAATATTTGTCATAAATATCTGGATATGGATTAATAATATATTTTTTATCTTTTATTTCTGCATAATAATCATTACCTAAATCTCTTTTGAAAATTTCTACAGCCCTACTAAAACTAATTAAACGAAAGTGATCAACAATTAATTCGTTTTTATCGTCTTGACTTAATTGTCGGGCAATTTTGATTTCGTTGATAACATAACCTCTTTTAAGTAAAATAATTTTTATTAAATGCTCTCCGACTAACCCCATAAAGGACATTGCTTGTATGTGTTTTGCCCTTGCTCTAAAAAAATTTCTATCGTTCGGATGATAAGGCACTGATTTTGTATTTTCTATTAAATTCTTAACTAAAAGTAAAGTTTCTTTTATAAAAAAAAGATATGTTTCTTTTACTTCATCATATTTAATGACATTTTTATCCATATTACTTAAAAATCATTCTATAAACTTTAAAAATCGTCCTTTGCATAGAAAATTTTAGCCCTTTGATTTTGTTGATAAATTCTTAGTTGCATAGTTATTTGATATCAATAAATTGAGCTTTTCTAAAGCAGAATTATCGTCACCCCACAACTCAAAACTAATATTATTAAAAATGGCATTTTGAGCTATAAAGTTTGATTTTACTTTTAAATTTAGCTTCCCTTTTTTATCTACTAATCTCTCTAATAAATTTTGTTCAATTAAATCAAATCTCGGTTGTTTACCAAATTCATCTAATGAAGGAGGGATAAAATTCATTAAATTAGCCTTGAGTATAATTCTTAATCGTTCATTGTATAATCGATTATTTTTTTGTAGTATCTTCTCTATAGTTTCACTTTTTATCGAAAGAAGCCGACCAATACCCATTATTAAAGCCTTTTTTACTAAAGGAATATATCTTTTAATTTCTTCAATAAAATTATTATCTAGTGGCCCACCTCCGTGTAATAATTTTCCTCTGGCTTTCCTTATTTTTTCAAATAATTCTGTTTTAATATCTATAATATCTACGAATAATCTTTTTATCCCAACTGAAGAGACGGAAGATATTAAATTTCCACATCTATTACATCTTGTTTTTCTATCTTTATTAGCAATATTTAAGAGATCACATAATAACTCATTTATAGATTCAAGACCGGTCCAAAAGGCAACGAATTTATCAATGAATTTCTGTTCCAAATATCCTTTTCTTAACCATGAAATAGCTCTCGTTATTCTTGCGTCTTGATTCTTATTAAATGTATAGAAAATTTCTTCAAAAATTTCTTTATTAATCGCAACAATATTTCTATCTGGAATAGAAGTATAAAAAATTTGTTTAAATGCACGCGATGATAATCCATCAGTCGCCTCATATATGCTTATAAAAAAAGGAGAATTAGAGGCTGATGAAGTTGAAAAATCAATTAAGTTCAATATATTTTCAATGAAAATTTTCGATTTTTCTTCTGCGCTCAATTGAGAATCTGCTTCTATATAACAATCGGCCCACAATCCTTGTTTATGATCATATAACCCTATCTCATTACTACCAAAATTAAACTTCCAACCCAATACCTTACCATTTTCTATATCATTTCTGATGCCTATGGCATTTGGCGATTCTATAAAATATCTTGCAAAATATTTTCCCATATCTCTACCTAAAAATCCCCCTATACACCCTTAAAATTGCTTCGGGGATAGGAGATAATTTAACTTTTTGTTTTACATCTTCAAATTCTTCATCAAAAGTTTCATCACCCAATGAAAAAACATAAACGCTGAATTTTGCTTTTATATCCTTAATCGCTTTTTTAAATTCCGGAATTGCGGTTTGGTTCCAAATAATGCCGGTATAATGGCTTGAATTTTTGAAAATTTTAAATCTTTCGTTATCTATCACCTTTTCAAAAGTTCCTTCCTTGATGCAAAGCATCTCTGTTGCTTGTTTTGTAAGTTTAATTTTATTCTTATCGCTTGGCTCCGCATCAACAAAATCAGTTTTAAAGTACTTTAAGTTGCCCCCCAAACCTTCAACCCATTCGTCTTTCAAATTTCTATATCCTTCTATGACTTTTTTTATTCTCGGATAACAAACATCTGTGCAAATGTTATTTTCGTTATTAGTGCAAAGAATAAACTGCCGATTGCCACCGTCTTCTTTGTTAAGTTCTAGAACTGCTTGGCCAGTGGTGCCGGTGCCAGCCATAAAATCTAAAACTACCAAATCTTTTCTACTTGAATACATCTTAATCAAATATTTTATTAAACTTTTTGGTTTAGGATTATTAAAAACTTTATTATGAAAAATATTTACTAAATCATTTGTGCCTTCAGTGGTTGTACCAACTTTATCTAACCAACTTGAGGGTGTTATTAGTGCTTCTTTAAGATAGAATTTATATCGAGGTTTCTTCTTTGGATTGCCGTAAAAGATAATCCTTCCTTGTTTTAATAATTCTTCAAATTTTGGCTTTGAAAATCGCCAACATTTTCCTTCGTCAGGAAAATATTTTATTTTATTTTTTTTATCATAAATTTCATAAACTAGCCCCTTGCTAATATGAACTCCAGAAATTTCTATATGTATATCTTTCCACGGACCATTCGGATCATTGTCTGGATTACTGAATTTTTTTCTATACTCCTCGTCGGGTAACATTCTAAACATCTGTGGCATTGATATTCTGTTAATATTTTTTGCGTATGCCAAATTATAATTATGATTTGTAGAAACGATGGCATCATTAGAAATTGAGTTTCTGGATTTCCAACACAAATTAATAATAAAATTATTTTCTCCAAACAAATTATCCATCAACAACTTCAATTGTGCCATTTCATTATCATCAATTGATATAAAAATCACTCCAGTGTCTTTCAATAAATCCTTCGCCAGTTTTAATCGTTTCTCCATAAAAGAAAGCCATTTAGAGTGGCGGTAGGCGTCTTCGCGATCAACATAATGGTCATTGAAAATAAAATCTTTATTACCTGTGTTATATGGCGGATCAATATAAATGACATCAACTTTGCCAGCGTGGGTATAATTCAAAACTGAAAGAGCGTGATAATTATCGCCTTCAATCAATAAATTTACCAGCTTGTCTTTGTCGGTTATTATTTCTTTATTTTTAACCTCTTTAAGCACCGGCAATTTTTCTTTGCACATCTCAACTACTTCTTCCTTTTTATTTTCCCAAACCAAACCATATTTTTTCTTTGTTTTTAATTCTTTTTTTAATCTTTCAATCTCTTCTTCTAATTTTTTAATTTTTAAATCTTTATCATCCATACTTTATATTCTCCCAAATCCCCTCCCCTTTTTCAACTTTACCATCTTTTTCTATAGTAAGAAGATAGTTTAATTTGAGGTTTAATTTTTGGGTTGTTTTGATAAGATAAATTGTGGTTGACAAAGTGAGAATTAATTTGGTAAGATAATAATGTTTAGCTAAGGCTAAACAGTACCAGGCTTTCCCCGAGCAATCGGGGAACTTTTTTTATAAGACAAAAATTCAATCTGTTTTCTTATTTTTTTAAAGTCAATAAACTTTGCCTGTTTTAAAAGTTCTAAGGCTACATGGCCCTTTGTTGAAATAACAATACATCGTTTTTTAAACGATTTCAAATATTTAATCAACGATTCAAAATCACTATCTCCAGAAAGTAAAATAAAAGTATCATAATTATCGCGGAAATGAACCGCATCAATTGTTAAATCAACATCAACATTGCCTTTATGATGACCGTAATTTAATCTATCATCTTTATCTTTTATAAACTTAATTTTCTTAGTTTTAACGATAAAACCAATAATCTCTAAAAAATCTTGAAATTTCCTTTCTTTTATATTTTCTGGATTAAGCGCTCCATAATAGGTGATTCGATAAAGATTAGTTTCTTTTTTAAAATAATTTAAAAGTTTTTTAAAATCTATCCACCAGCCTAATGTTTTTTGAGAAAAATAAATATTGGCGGCATCAATAAAAACAGCGGTTTTTCCTTTTGTTAATTTTCCAATCATATTCTCATTCTCCCAAATCCCCTCCCCTTTTTCAACTTTTACCATCTTTTTTCGATCGTAAGCACTTGGTTTAATTTGATGTTTAATTTTTGGGTTTTTTTGACAATTTAAATTGAAGATATTATTTTTTATTAGTAGCAATTAATTTTTATATCAAAACTTCTTTTACTACCAACTTTTTTACTGCCGCCTTTTGTTTTAGAATCTCAGATAAAGATGGTTTGGTCCTTCCGTTGTCGCCGCTTATTAATTCTTTGATATATGTGCCACTTTCGGTTTTGATTTCAAAAACTGGATTTTTTGGGTGGTATTTTATAAGTTTAAAATAATAAATTTTTCTTTTTCGCAAAAGATCATATCTTCTTCTTAAAACTCGAGTTGGTGTTTGCTGATTTAATACTATGTTAGACATTAGACGACAGGCATTTTCCAACTCTTTTTTTGAAGTTTCTTTTTCAAGGTCAACTTCTGTCTTATAAATTTTGTCGGGAGCTGCCAATTTTATTTCTTTTATTTTTTCTTTGTTAGTCACTGATAAATTTTTAACTTTAACAAACTTTGATTTTTTATTTATCTCCTCTTCTGCCTTTTTTAAATCAAAGGTTCTTATTTTTGGATCAATAATTTCCAAAACAAAAGGTCGCCCCTCCCCCACTGTTGTCACATCGATATCTTCTCGGCCACAGCCATGAAATGAGTGATTTTTGCCTAAAGTGATTTTTAAAAGAGGATTGCCGATTTCTTCTTGGACTGAGGTTTTAAACTTTTTTCTTTTCCATTTAGTTTGAGGGATACCCGAAACAACTTTTTGATAGCGGCCAAAAATATATAAAGGTTTTATTTGATAATTGATTTTTTTGTTTTCTAGATCAATTAAAATCAAAATATCCGGATCTTTAAAATCAACTTTTTTACCAAGTTTTTCTTCCAAAATTTTTCCTAAACTTTTTTTAAACGGTTTTTCTACTTGATTATTTTTTTCTTCACCAGAAATGATACCGATTAGAAAAGTATTAAACTCAAACTTTTTTAGTTTTTTTAAAATTCGATTTTTATAATGTAAAATAGTATCTTGATTAATCATTTTTTAAATTTTATCAAATGGATAAGGATTTAAATTACTTAAGAATAAAAAAGATTAATAATTATTCTGATAATAGTCAAGGAGAGTATGTTTTTTATTGGGTCATTAGTGGTTTGCGAATTGAGGATAATTTTTCTTTAAAGTTAGCCATTGAAAAAGCCAATCAATTCAAAAAACCACTGTTGGTTTTTTTTGGTTTGAGAGATGGTTATTATTGGTCAAATTGGCGTCATTATCATTTTTTAAAAGAGGGTCTTTTTGAATTTTTAGAAAATCTAAAAAAGTTAAATATTGCTTTTATTGTTAAAAAAGCTACCGATGATGAGATTTTAAGTTATGCAAAAAAGGCGGTTGCAGTTGTCTCTGATGAAGTTTATCTTAGTGGAGCAAAAAAAAGACAAGAGTCTTTAGCCGATAAGATTGAGGTTTCGATGTATCTTGTTGAAAATAATTCGTATTATCCGGTAAATGTTGTCTTAAATAAAAAAGCCAACTTTGCCTGGCAGATAAGAGATAATATTTTTAAATTTTTGGATTTAATAAAAAAAGATTTTTTTCTTGAAAAAGTTCAAGTTAACTCGCTAAGTTTTTTTCAAAATTTTGAAAAAGAAGATATTGAAAAAGAATTTAATAACCTGAATTTAGATAAAAAAATTTATTTTAAGAAATTTATTGGTGGTGAAAGCAAAGCCTTGGAAATTTTAAATGAATTTATTGAAAAAAAATTGCCTTATTATAGCAAATTCCGTTCTAATCCGGAAAAAGATTTTACCTCAAATTTAAGCCCCTATCTTCACTTTGGCAATATTTCTCCAGTTAAAATTGTTAAAGAAGTTTTAAAAAAATATTCTTTAAAAGATGAAAATGTTTACTCGTTTTTCAATGAGCTTTTGGTTTGGCGAGAGTTGGCTTTTAACTTTGTCTATTTTGACAAAAATTACTACAACTTTAAATCGATTCCTTTTTGGGCCAAAAAAACATTGGATGATCATAAAAGCGATAAACGAGATTATCTTTACTCCTTTGATGATTTAGAACAAGGAAAAACTCATGATTGTTATTGGAATGCTTGTCAAAAAGAAATGGTATATTTTGGAAAAATGGCCAATTATATGAGAATGTATTGGGCAAAGAAAGTGATTGAGTGGACTGATAATTGGCAAAAAGCCTATGATTGGTTGGTGAAAATAAACAATAAATATGAGCTTGATGGAAGAGACCCAAATGGTTATTTAGGTGTTTCTTGGTGTTTTGGTAATTTTGATCGACCTTGGTTTGAAAGAAAAATTATTGGTAAAGTTCGTTATATGTCAGAAAAGGGGCTTGAGAATAAATTTGATATTAAAAAATACGTTGAAAAAATAAATAAAGAATTAAATTTGCGTACAAAAGATTTATTCCATAGACAAAATCTTCAAAGGGGATAGTTGTAATCAAAAAATTGGTTTTATAACTTTTGTCATAAGTGATAATTTTTTTACTGGTTAGATAGTAGTTGAAAATAAAAGTTAAAAAGATTGTAAAAATTAGGTAAATAAAAAAGCTTATTTGATTTAAAAGATAAACCTTAAGAAAGTAATCAAAAAAAATATTTATCGACAAAAACAAAAAAACAAAAAAGGGATAAGCCTTTTTCTTTTTTAGAAAATAAAAAGAAAATAATAAAAAAATTATTATTAACAAATAATAAAAATTAAAATTTATTTTTGAAGTGATGAAATAATTTAAGTTTAAAAATATTACAAGACAAGAAAAAGGAACAGTAAAAAAAAACAAAATTTCCTCAATTGGTAGTTTAAAAATTTTTATTCCTAAAATATACCTTTCATTAAAAAACCACCATTTTTCGGCAACTTTAATATCCCAAATTATAAAAATTAAGGCAACAATTGATACCGATAAGACAAAAGGTTTTATTTGCGGAAAGATGGTTTTTTTATAAAATAAATTACCCAATATGGGAAGAAAAATTATCGTTAAATTAAATAAAAGATAACTTAATTTTTTCATTTTTTTCGAGTGATAAGATAGTTAATAAAATTATTTACTAAAGGAATAAATTTTTCTGGTAATATTTTTTTGTTTTTTTCCATTTTATTTTGGATTTTATTTTTTATTTCTTCAATAATATTTTCAATTTCTTTTTTAACATTGGATTGATTGATAAAAGATTTTAGATTTTCCATTTCATCTTTGCTGATTTTATTTTTACCAAAGATTTTTTTTATTGGGGCGGGTGTTTTCTTATTTTTAAATAAAAGATAGCGGATGATAGTTTTTTTGTCTTCGCGGATGTCTGATCCTTTATCCTTTCCTGATTCTTCGGAAAAAATACCAATTAAGTCATCACTAATTTGAAAAATAATCCCTAAATCTTCAAGAATTTCCTCGATTATTTTTTGTTTTTGAAGATTGATGTTTTTGATTTTTAAAATAGTTAAGATAGGTAAAACAAAAGTATAGCGTGAGGTTTTTCCTTTATAGATGGCAAAAATATCATCTATTTCTGGTTCAATTTTTGTTTGAGAAAAGAAAACATCATCAATTTGGGCCAAGCCGGTTTTAATTAATTCCTGTGCTAGAAAGTTTTTTATTGTGGGATTTATATTAATGCTACTTAAAATGTCAAAAGCAATAAAAAAGCCAATATCACCTAAAGATAAAGCAATTGATTTTCCTAAATTATCATTTTTTTCTTTAAGAAATTTCTCATATCTTTGATTAAAAAAAACATGGATAGTTGGTTGACCGCGTCTTAAACTATCGTTGTCCATAATATCGTCATGAATAAGAAGCGATGAATGAATAACTTCAAAAACTAAGGCTAATTTTTTAAGCGTTTCTTTTTCAATTTTTGGTTTTTCAAAAAGTTTTTCGGTGAGAAAAACCAAAGTACCTCTGACACCTTTTCCTCTTTTGGCAAAGTCAATAAATTGATTTAAGTATTTTGGGGAATCTTTTTTATATTGCTTGAATAAATTGAAATATTTTTCTTTTAATTTTTCTAAATCGCAGTCGATAATTTTTTTATAGCGATTAATTTCTTTTATTAAGTCCATAGATTAAAAATATATTTTTAAATACGATATAGATGATATCGATTATGGACAGTCTTATTTTTTTATTATTAAAAATTAAGTCTTTTCTTTTTTCAACTTTTTTTCCAAGAACAAAGTATAAATCAGCGGCAATTTTTACCGGCAAAAGATTTTTTTTATCAAAATATTTGTATCCAAATTCTGCTTCTTTATATAAGTTAAAAGCCCTTTGCAGTTCAAAATCAATAAGATCTTTTTCATTTTGAGAGAGGTTTTTTGCTTTAAAAAAATTATCAATGTTAACCTTAAATTTTTTAAAGTCTTCTTGTGGGATATAAACTTTTCCCATTTGATAGTCTTCGCCGATGTCTCTTATGATATTTATGATTTGCATTGCTTTGCCTAATTTTTTAGCAAGAGGATAGCTATTTTTGGGTAGCTTTAAAATTTTTGCCATAAGAAGACCAACGACTTCACTTACTCCATATAAAAATTTTTCTAAATCTTGATAGGTTTTGTAATTTTTATTTTTTAAATCTATCTCTTGAGATTTAAAGTAATCATCAATTAAATTTTTAGCATCGATTTCTTTAACTAATTTGACAAAATCAGAAATTAATTGATTATTGACTTTTTTTCCAAAGTAAGCATCGTTAAAATCTTTTTTATACTGATAAAATTTTTTAAAATTAGGTTTTTTTTGGTCAACCAAATCATCGGTGGTTCTTAAGAAAGCATACAATAGAAAAACCTTTTTTTTGATTTCTTTTGGAAAAAAAAGGGTTGAGTAATAAAAGGTTTTTGAATTTTTTTTAGTTATTTCTTCGTATATTTTTTTCATTTTTTAAAATTAAATTTTCAACAATTTGAGCAGAAATTAAAGCCGGTGGCATACCAACACCGGGATTGGTATATTGACCAACATAGTATAGGTTTTTTAATTTTTGAGAAAAATTTTTTGGTCTAAAAATTGCAGTTTGAAAAAGAGTGTGAGCTAAGCCAAAGGCGGCTCCTTGAAAGGCATTATAATCCTTTTCAAAGTCATCAATGGTAAATACTTTTTCAACAACAATTTTTTTCTTAATATCTTTTATTTTTCCAATTTCAGCAAATTTATTTAAAAGTTTTTCTTTAAAATTTTGTTTTTGTTTGTTATTTAAAATTAAGCCAGGAGCAATTGGCGCCAAAATCATTACACTATGACAGAAAGGTGGCGCCATATTTTTATCAGTTTTTGATGGAATATGAAAGTAAAAATTAGGATTTTCTGGCAGTTTTTTTTCACTAAAAACTTCATTAAAATGCTTTTCCCAAGAAAGATCAAAATATAAATTATGATGATGAAAATTTGAAAGGTCATCTTTAACACCAAAATAAATCAAAAAAACGCCTGGTGACATTGTTCTTTTTTTCCAATAATTTTGATCATAAGTTTGATATTTTTTGGGAAGAATTTTTGTTTCAAAAAAATGATAGTCGGCATTTACAACAACTATATCGGCTAAATAATCTGATTTGTTTGTTTTTAATTTACTTATTTTATTGTTAATAATTTCAACTTTTTTTACTTCTTCATTGGTTCTTATTAAAACTCCATGATTTTTGGCAATTTTTTCTAAAGCTTTTACTACCTCATAGATACCGCCAATAGGATAGTAAGTTCCTAAAATAAAATCAGCATAAGAAATAAGTTTATAAAAAGCAGGCGTGTTGTAGGGTGAGCCGCCTAAGAAGACAGTGGTAAACTCCAAAATTTTTTGAAGGTATTGATTTTTAAATTTATTTTTTATTAAATCATGAAAAGATCGCAAAAGATCAAGTTTGAAAAAGTTTAAAATTATTTCTTTTTCAATTAAGGAAAAAGGATTTTTATAATCATAAAAAACTAATTTTTTGGTTGATAGTTTATAAATAAATTCTGCCTCTTTTAGATATTTTTTTAACTTGATATCACCGCTGTCTTCTTCTTTTTTAAAGGTTTGAAGATTTTTTTTAAGATCAGAATGAATATCTATTAATTTGCCATCGTTAAAAAAAACTCGATAACTTAAATTTAATTTCTTTAATTGATAAAAATCTGAAACTTTCTTACCAAATTTTTTAAAAAAATTTTCAAAAACTTCTGGCATCATATACCAAGAAGGACCCATATCAAAATAGAAATTTTTAAGCTTTAGTCTTCTTGCTCGACCACCAAGGATTTTATTTTTTTCAATTAAAGTGACAGAAAAACCGTCTTTTGCCAAAAGACAAGCAGAAGCTAATCCGCCAATTCCGCCACCAACAACAATGACTTTTTTCATAGACTTTTGATAATTTCTAAATTCATTTTTTTAACCCAAGGAGCAAAGTTAATTTTTTTAAATTGATTAATTAAATCTTCTTTTGTAAGAATTTTCATTCCATAGCTATATAAAGGATTATTTTTAACTTCTTTTTTAAGATTAATAAAATAAAGATAATTTATTTCATGTTCAAAATAACCGCTTTTTTCATCTTTTTCTTTATAGTAATATTTGTATAAAAATTTAATCTCAAGATTTTTTTCTTCACTTATCCATTCACGTTTAAATGTTTCAAAAATTGCATCCTCAAAAGTTTGCATTCTTTCTCCAATAAAAATTGGATGAGAAGAAAAAGACAAATCAAAAACGCCATCAAAAACCGGATGCTTTCGATGTTGAATAATAAATTTATCGTTGTACTTTAAAATCGTGGTAAATCCTTGATGAAGGATTCCTTCTTTATGACCTTGCCATCTTTCAACTTTTTTTATCGGATGATCATTTCTATCAACCGCCAAGATAAAAAGCTGTTTTTGGTAGTAAGTGTTTTTATCCATAATTAATTGTGCCGCTGGAGGGATTTGAACCCCCACGCCTTTTTAAGGCATACGCTCCTAAAGCGTACGTGTCTACCATTCCACCACAGCGGCATCAGGAGAAAAATAATTCTTTTAAAATTTCTCTTCCAAAACCACTCTTGAAAAATTTTTCCATTTTTCTCGCATCGTTTCTATTATTGTATATTTCTACATGGACTAATTTAAAATTTTTTACTTTTTTAGTTTTTCTTTGTTTTGAAATATGTTGTTTTAGTCTCTTTTCAAGATTATTAGTTATTCCTTTATAAAAAGTACCATTATCAAATTTTAAAATATATACATAATAATCCATATAATCCATAAAAAAATATGCGCGCCTGCCTGCCGGCAGGCAGGTCTGCCAATTCCGCCACTGCGGCTAAATATATTATATCATCTAACTTCTAACTTCCAACTTCTAGCGCTAAAAAATAAATCAAATATCAAATTTTTCTCTTGTTTTTTTTGTTTACGTCGTTTAATATTAAAGATATGGTTATAAAAGAGGCAGTTTTGCGATTTTTAGAATATTGCGAACTAGATAAAAATCTTTCTCAAAAAACAGTGAAAATGTATGGATACTATCTTTCTTTTTTTCAAAATTGGCTTATAAAAACTTACCAAAATGAAAATTATGAGGTTGATAAAATTGATGAAAATGTGATTCGTTCTTTTCGCCTTTTTCTTTCCCGAGATTATAAAAATCCTTTTAAAGGGCAACTTAAAAGACAGACGCAAGATTATTTTTTAGTTGCTTTGCGAAGTTTTTTTCGCTATTTGATTAAACAAAAACTTAAAGTTATGTCCCCTGAAATGATAGAATTGGGAAAGCAAAGAGATAGAACGATTAAATTTTTATTACCTGAGGAATTGGAAAAACTATTCTCTGTCATTGACACTTCATCGATTGTGGGTCTGCGTGATCGGGCGATTTTGGAGGTTTTGTTTTCTACTGGTCTTCGAGTTTCTGAGCTTGTCTCTTTGAATCGCGAGCAAGTTAATATTGAGGCGGGAGAGTTTGGGGTAATTGGAAAAGGGGGCAAAGCGCGAGTGGTTTTTTTATCAAAAAGAGCCAAAGAGTGGTTAAAAAAATATTTAGATAAAAGAAATGATCCCTACTCTCCTCTTTTTATTCGTTACTCTGGACCAAAACCCAAGGAAGGATTAACCAATGAAAAACTTAGATTATCAGTTCGCTCAGTTGAGCGAATTATTGATAAGTATAGAAAAAAAGCCGGGATTTTATTTCGTATTGGTCCTCATGTTTTGCGCCATTCTTTTGCGACAGATTTGTTATCTCATGGGGCAGATCTTAGGTCAGTTCAGGAGATGCTAGGGCATAAAAATATTTCAACGACCCAAATTTATACCCATGTTACCAATACTAGATTAAGGGAGATTCATGAGAAGTTTCATTCGGGGAATAAAACATGAAAACTCAAAACTCAAATGTCAAATGTCAAAACCAAAACTTAAAACTTAAAATCTTTAATTTATTTTTTTTTAATAAATATTTCATTTTTTTATTTTTAGTTTTTGCTATTTTTGTTTTTTATTTTTCCTATTTTTCTATCAAGCGGGTTGATACTTTGAATTCTTATTATTATGATTTGGGGATTATGGATCAGGTGGTTTATAATACGTCGCAGGGGCGGTTTTTAGAAATGACTAATCCCACTTTTTTAAAAAACATGTCCCGTTTGGCCATTCACTTTGATCCGATTTTGGCTGTTTTTGCTCCTTTTTATTGGCTTTCGCCTGATTTTAAGATTTTGTTGATTGGTCAAGCGTTAATAGTTGGTTTAGGAGGATTGGTTATATTTTTATTATCAAATCTTTTATTGAAAGATAAAAAAGTAAGTTTTATTTTTTCTTTGTTTTATTTTTTAAATTTTCATATTGCTCGGTCTTTGCTTTTTGATTTTCATGCTATAACTTTGGCTATTCCTTTAATTTTTGCCTCATTTTATTTTTATCATAAAAAAAATTATCGTTTTTATTATATATTTATTTTTTTATCACTTTTGACTAAAGAGCATGTTGGTCTTTTTGTTGCTTCTTTGGGAGTTTTTTATTTTTTTTATTTTTCCGATAAAAAAAACGGGCTTATTACCTTTTTCTTGGGTTTATCTTCATTTTTATTAATAAATTTTTTTGTTATCCCCTATTTTAGGGGGGGGGGTCATTTTGCTTTAAAATATTATCAGCCAATAATTTCTGATCCAAAAAATTTTTTGTTAAATTTAGCAAGTTATGAAAGAATCGAATATTTAAAAAGAATTTTTTTACCCTTTATTTTTAATTTTTTTTCCCCTTTATCTTTTCTTTTAGTTTTATCTGAGTTTTTGATTAATTATTTGAGTAAAAACGCCAATATGCGCTCATATTATTTTCATTATCAATCGTTAATCGTTGTTGGTTTATTTTATGGAATGATTTTGGGATATAAAAAATTTGTAAATTTTGAAAATAGAATTTTTAAAAAATTGTTTTTACTGATATTTTTTTTGGTTAATTTCTATTATTTTTATTTATATTATCCTCTCCCCTTTTTTGTGAAAAACAAAATTTTCTATCAAAAAATTTCTCAAGAAAAAAGAAAATCTATAGAGTTTTGGAGAAAAGTTTTAAAAGATGAAGAGATAGTTTTAGCTACAACACCAAAACTAGCCCCTTTTTTTACAAAAAGAAAATATTACTTTAATTTTTTATTTGATCCGGCTTGGTATAATTTGGGTTATTCGGATGAAGAGATTTTTAATATTAAAAAGGATGTTTATAAAAAAGCAGATTATATTGTTATTAACAAAGAAGAGATTGGGAATGAATTAAAAGATAACGCCTCAATTAAAATTTATAATAACTTTTTAAAAGATAAAAATTTTACTTTAATATATAATCAGGGAGGGATTGAAGTTTATAAAAAAGTTAAAAGTTAAAAGTTAAAAGTCAAAAGTCAAAAGTTAGAATATGATTTCGGTAATTATCCCTTTTTATAATGAAAAAGAAAGTTTGCCGATTTTGATTGAGTCATTGGTTTTGGAGTTGGATAGGCTAAAAAAAGAGTATGAGATTGTTTTGGTGGATGATGGAAGCAAGGATAATCCTATCTTAAAACTCAAAACTCAAATGTCAAAACTACAACTTAAATCTAAAAACTTTAAAATATTAATTCATAAAAAAAGAAAAGGAAAAGGTGAGGCGTTAAAAACTGGGGTAGAAAACGCAAAAGGTGAGATTTTGGTTTTTATGGATGCGGATTTACAAGATGATCCAAAAGATTTACCAAAGTTTTTTGAAAAAATTGATGAAGGTTATGATTTTGTTAATGGTTGTCGAGTAAATCGCCGTGACAATTTTTTAGTAAAAATTTATTCGAAAGTGGCTTCTTGGTTTTTAAAGACCTTTCTTCACTCCCCTTTTTCTGATATTAACTGTGGTTTTAAAGTTTTTAAAAAAGAGGTATTAAAAGATTTTGTTTTTTATGGTAATAACTTTCGTTTTTTTCCTCTTTTTGTTTTTTATCAAGGATTTAAAGTAACAGAAATTCCAGTTTTAAATCATCCCCGCCGATTTGGAAAAAGTAAATTTGGACCACAAAAATTATTTATTGGAATTTTTGATATGTTGACGGCTTACTTTTTATATAAATTTTCTGAAAAACCACTTCATTTTTTTGGTTTACTTGGTGGGATAATTTCTTTAGTTGGTTTTTTAATTTTGGCGATTTTAGCTTATCAAAGAATTTTTTATAATGTTCTTTTGTACCGGCGACCGATTTTGTGGCTTGGGGTTTTGCTGGTAATTGTTGGTATTCAAATTATTGCGACCGGTATTATTGGCGAGTTAATGGTTTATTTAAACAAGAAAAACAAGGTTTGAATCTAAACAACCCTTGGGGTTGTTTTGCCAAGTCAGACTTGGTTTTATATTTGAACCTTTTGTATTAATTTTTAATTTTCATTTTGAAATTTGAATTTTAAATTTTGAATTTTTTATTTAATATGAACCCAATTTTAGCTTTAATTATCGCCAATATTATTTGGGGTGGGGCGCCGCCGATTTTTAAATTTGCCCTTCAAAATATTCCGCCATTTACTTTAGCCTTTATCCGCTTCTTTTTTGCTGGACTTATTTTTTTACCACTGGCTTTAAAAAATTTTCAAAAAATATCGGTTCGAGAATGGTTTGAGGTTTTTTTAGTTGGTTTTTTTGGTGTTTTTGTCAACATCACTTTTTTCTTTTTAGGACTTAAGAAAACCGAAAGTATTAATGTGCCAATTATCGCCTCATCAGGACCAGTGTTTATTTATTTTTTTTCGATTTTGTTTTTGAAGGAAAAACCAAGGTTGAAGGTTTTTTTGGGGATGATGACGGCTTTATTGGGAATTTTTATAATTATTCTTTCACCAATTTTATTGGATGGGAAAAAAATATTTTTAGGAGAGATTGAGGGAAATTTGTTTATCGTTTTGGCAACTTTAGGAGCAGTATTACAAACTCTTATTGGTAAAGATTTACTGAAAAAAATTAATTTCTATTTTGTTACCGCTTTTTCTTTTATTTTATCAAGTGTTTTATTTTTATTTTTTATTCCTCAAGAGATTACAAATTGGTCTTTTTTTGAATTAAATTTAGCTGGATGGGTGGGTATAATTTATGGAATATTTTTTGCCTCAGCGTTGGCGTATTTTTTGTACTACTATGGTTTATCAAAAGTTAATGCTCAAGAAGTTGGTATTTTTACATACATCAATCCAATTGTTACAGTAATCATTGCTTTTCCTTTACTTAACGAATTACCCTCTATTTATTACATTATTGGTTCATTTTTTGTTTTTGGTGGAATATATTTAGCCGAAGGGAGAGTTCATTGGCACCCGATAAATAAATCAAAAATCAAAAATCAAAATTCAAAAATTAAAACCAAGTCAGACCAAGTCAAACTTGGTAAGACTTAGTTAAAAGTTTATAATAAAACTTATGGGAAAAATTTTAGTCACAGGGTGTGCCGGATATATTGGATCGGTGGCAACTGATTTATTTTTAAAAAATGGATATACGATTGTGGGAGTGGATAATTTTCAAACAGGCTATCGTCAAGTGATTGAGGTTTTAAAAAATAAATATAAAAACTTTTCTTTTTACGAAAGAGATTTAAAAGATAATTTAGATGACATTTTTCAAAAAGAAAAAGATATTAAAATCGTTGTTCATTATGCTGCCTCTTGTATGGTTGATGAGTCGATGAAAGATCCGCAAAAATATTTTTCCAATAATGTTTGCGGTTCACTTGATTTACTAAATACGATGATTAAATTTAATGTCAAAAAAATTGTTTTTTCCTCAACCTGTGCTGTTTATGGCGAGGCCCAATATACACCGGTGGATGAAAATCATCCCAAAAATCCTATCAACCCCTATGGTGAATCAAAACGGATGGTTGAAAAAATAATTGAGTGGTATGGAAAACTTTTGGAATTAAATTACTTTATTCTTCGCTATTTTAATGTTTGTGGGGCGTCGGATGATGGTGAGATTGGTGATTCAAAAAAACCTTCAGTTCTTTTGGTACAAAATGCTGTAAGAGGCGCTTTGGGAATTGAAAAATTTTATTTAACTTGTCCAAAAGTAGATACTCCTGATAAAACACCAATTCGTGATTATATAAACGTGGTTGATTTAAATGAAGCTCATCTTTTGGCGGTTGAAAAATTGTTAAAAGAAGATAATATTTTTGAAATTATAAATTTAGGAACCGGTAGTGGTAATTCTGTGTTGGAAATAGTTTCAAAAGTGGAGGAAATTACTGGAAAAAAAATTGATCGAGTTTTTGGTAAAACTCGCGCTGGTGAATACGCAAAAATTTACGCCTCAATTGAAAAAGCAAAAAAAGTTTTAGGTTGGCAGCCAAAAAGAAAAATTGAGGATTCGGTAAAGTCATTGATTGCGTGGTATCAAAAACACCCAAATGGTTGGGAAAAATAATTAAAAACTAGATAATTTAAAAAATATTTCATTTTTTAATATGATTATTGGAATAATTTTGGCCGCGGGTAAAGGAACAAGAATTAAGGCAAAAACTGCCAATAAAGTGACATTACCTTTTTTAAATAAACCTTTAATTCTTTATTCAGTGGAACTTTTGGAAAAAGTAGTTCACAAAATTTTTGTTGTTATTGGCGCTTTTCATGAGAGTGTAAAAAAAGTTTTAGCACAAAAAAAAGTATTTTATGCTTATCAAAAAAAACGTTTAGGCACAGGGCATGCGGTAAAAGTGGCCGTTGAAGAAATTATTAAAAAAAAATTAAAACCAGAAATTGTTTTAGTCAGTTATGGCGATCATACGATGTTTTATAAAAAAGAAGACATTAAAAAATTAATTGCCCTTCATCAAAAAGAAAAAGCAGTAATGTCGATTATAACAACCGAAAGTAAAGAAAATGAAAAGCTTCATTGGGGATATATTTTAAGAGATAAGAAGGGTAATATAGTTGATAGTGTTGAATATAAAGATGCAAATGATGAGATTAAAAAAAATATTAAAGAATTAAATGCCGGATTTTATTGTTTTGATTTTGATTTTTTAAAAGATAACTTAAAAAAAATCAAAAAATCAAAAGTTTCTGGTGAATATTATATAAACTCGTTAATTAAAATTGGAAGCCTTCAAAACTTAAAAGTTGCGGGTTTAAAAATTCCTTTTTCTTCGGTTGGGATTGGGATAAATACTTGGCAGGAGTTAGAAGAAAGTCAGCGGATTTATCTTTCTATAAAAGATAATGTTTTTTAAATTTGTTATAATTATAAAATATTGCGGGATTAGTTAAGCGGTTTAACGCCACCCTTCCAAGGTGGAGAGACGGGTTCGATTCCCGTATCCCGCTCAAGAAAGGAGTAAGTAGCAAGTATTAAGTATTAAGGAATAAGTAAATATTTAAAAAATTTTTATGGGGGTAAAATTAATTCTTCTTTTTCTTTTTTCATTTTTAATTCGTTTAATTTCTTTAAATCAATCACTTTGGTTGGATGAGGGGGTAACAGCCAAGGTGGTTAAAACATTTGATTTTTTATCAATCTTAAAAAATTTTTCTCCTTTTGATTTTCATCCTCCCCTTTATTATCTTTTTTTAAAATTTTGGACCAATATCTTTGGCTATTTAGAAATCAGTCTTCGTTTTCCTTCGATTATTTTTTCTCTTCTTTCTGGTTTTGTGGTTTATAGAATTGGCAGCTTATTGGCAGATAAAAAACTTGGTTTTTGGGCAGCTTTATTTTTTTTGTTTAATCCTTTAATTGTCTATTATTCGCAAGAGGCAAGGAGATGTATATGATGACAACTTTTTTTGTGATATTAGGTTTTTATTTTTTTATAAAGACACAAAAAAAGTTGCAATCTCAAAACTCAAGAGGCAAATCTCAAAACCTAATTTTTGAAAATAATTTTTTATTAATGAATTTGTTTCTTATATTATCGTTCTTCACATTTTATGGTTCGATTTTTTTTATGTTAGCAATTTTATTTTATTTTCTTTTTAAAAAACAATATCAATACTTAATACTTTCTACTTGCTACTTTCTACTTTCTTTCTTAATCATCTCTCCCCTCCTCTATCAACAATGGCTAAATTCAAAAATCTCACTTTCTGAAGTTAAAAATTGGTCTTTGGTTTTGGGAAAAGCCAATATTAAAAATTTATTATTAATCCCCATTAAATTCTCAATTGGCCGAATCAGCTTTTATCCAAAAATATTCTACTGGCTTACTGCCTTTTCTTTTTCATTTTTTGTCTTTTATGTTTTTTTTAAAAATTTAAAATCAAAAATTGTTTTATTTTATTTTTTTATTTTTCCAATTTTTTTAGGATTTATTATCTCTTTTTTTACCCCACTTCTTCAGTATTTTCGGTTTATTTATCTTATTCCTCTAATGTGTTTGTTATTGGTTAATAAGTCGTATAAGTCGAATAAGATTTATATGATACTGGCTTTTGGTTTTTTGTTTTGGTCTTTTTTATATCTTTTTGTTCCTTCGTTTCATCGAGAAGATTGGAAAAGTTTAAGTTTTTATTTAAAAAAAAATAAAATTAAAGAGATTTATATGACACCCTCATCTTTTGACCCTTTAATTTATTATTATCCACAAATTAAAATTAACTCTTTAAAAAACTGCCAAAATGGGAGTTTTTCTTTAAAGAAAGAAAAAGTTTTTGTCATTGGCTATACCGCAGAAATTTACGGAGTTGACTATAAGAATTGTTTTAAAAATAATTATCAATTAGTAAAAGAGAAAAACTTTCGACAAATTACTTTAGAAGAATATCAAAAACGACTTTAAAAAATTTTAATTTTTAAGCTTTAACTGGATACTTTTTAAAGTTAAATAAAAAGAGGAAATCAAAATGGCAAAAAAAATAGCAAGTGGTGGTCCAAAGACTCCTTTTTGGGGAATTAAAAAATAACAACCAAAAGTAGTGATTAAAAAAAATATAATGTTGCCGATTAAGACAAATGATGGTTTTTTTACCGTGTATAAAAGATATAAAAGTGGAATATTGGCTAAAGGATAAAGGATATAGGCTAAGGCAAGTTGTTTAGTGATAGAGGTTGTTTTGGCAAATTTCTCAGTAAAAGCAAGAGAAAAAATTTGGTTGGGAGTTAAAAAAAGGATAAGGAACAAAAAAGTGGGTAAAAGCAAATAAACAAAACTTTTTTTAAGAAGCGGTTTTAAATCTTTACTTTTTTGGATTTTAGCAAAGTCGGGTGATAAAACTTGGGTGATGCTAGTTACTGCAGCAAAAAGAGTAAGAATAATTTTGGTCGAAAGGCCATAAAAACCAATAGCATCTGTTTTTGGAAAATAAAACGATAAAAGAAAAAGATCCATTCTTGTTCCTAAATTAAAAAACTGAGACGCAATAAAAAAAGTCAAAGTATATTTACTTTTAAACTCTTCTTTTTTAACCGGGGCTTTTAGGATATGATAAAAAACATGTTTTTTTTCAAAAAAAAGAAAAAGAAAGAAAATTGAGGGGCCAAAAATTCCAAAAACAAAGATAATTGAGGCGGTATTGATTAATTTAAGATAAAAAAGAAAAAGAATAAGAATTGTTTTTAAAATATTGCTTAAATTCAAAAAAAAGTTGGCTAAAAAAATTTTTTTTACGGCTAAAAGTGAGTTTAAAGCATAGTTTTGCCAGATAAGAAAAAGGACAGAAAAAGTAGTCAAAGACAGCTCCCAAAAAGGCGCTTGCGTTTTGAAAAAAGATCTATCCAAAGCTGGGAAAAAAATAAGAAGTAAGATAATGATAATTAAAGAAAAAAATGTTTGAAAGGTAAAGGTGGTTTTTAAGAAGGAAAAAGCTTTTTTTCTATCCTCGATGATGGTTGGTAAATACGAATAGATACTGGCGGAGACACCAAAATCTAAGATGTTTGCCAAAACATAAGCAATGCCCAAAAGAACACTCAACACCCCATACTCTTTTGGATCCATGATTCTAACAAGCAAAAAAGCAAAAAAAGCGGTAAAAAAAACATTAAGATAATTGCCAAAAGTATTGATGAGGATATTTTTAGTAGTTTTTTGTTTGAGAAAGGAAAAAAGTTCTGGTATCATTGAAATATTATATAAAAAACTCAAAACGCAAATGTCAAAACTCAAAACTAAAATTAAAAAATTAAAACTTAATTTTTAAGTTAAAAAACATTATAAATTATTTTTATTTTTTTATGAAAAAAACGGCGTTGATTACTGGAATATTGGGCCAAGATGGGCCATATTTGGCCAAGTTACTTTTGGAAAAAGGTTATAAAGTTTATGGAATGATTCGGCGTTATTCCAATCCTAATTTTGAAAATTTAGATTTTTTGGGAATTACTGATCAATTGGAATATGTGGAAGGTGATATGACTGATGAGGCGTCACTTTTAAATTTGATTCGAACATTACGACCCGATGAAGTCTATAATTTAGCCGCCCAATCGTTTGTCGGATCTTCTTTTGAACAGGCAAAATTGACAACCGAAGTTAATGCTTTAGGCCCTTTGTATCTTTTAAATGCGATAAAATACTTTTCACCAACAACCAAATTTTACCAAGCATCAACCTCAGAAATGTTTGGTTTACAGCATACCAATGGCTATCAAGACGAAGATACCCCTTTTCATCCGCGTTCTCCTTATGGGGTTTCTAAAGTTTATGCTTACTGGATTACGGTAAATTTCAGAGAGGCTTACGGGATTTTTGCTTGCAATGGAATTTTGTTTAATCATGAGTCACCGATTCGGGGGATTCAGTTTGTTACTCGAAAAATAACCGATGGAGTGGCTAGGATAAAATTAGGATTAGCAAAAGAGTTGCGCCTTGGCAATCTTGAGGCAAAAAGAGACTGGGGGTTTGCCGGTGATTATGTTGAGGCAATGTATCTTATGCTTCAGCAAGAAAACCCAGATGATTATGTGGTTGGAACGGGTGAGAATCATTCGGTGAAAGAGTTTGTTGAACTTGCCTTTTCTTATGCCGGAATAAAAGATTGGCAAAAGTATGTTAAAATTGATCCTCAGTTTAAAAGACCAGCTGAGGTGCCAAATCTAAGAGCCAATCCCAAAAAAGCGTTTGAAAAATTAGGCTGGCGGCCAAAAATATCGTTTGAAGAATTGGTGAAAATGATGGTTGAGGCGGATATTAGAAGAGTTCAAAACTCAAAAGTCAAATCTCAAAAATAAAAAATAATTTAGGGGATTGGAAATTTTAGGGCGATTTTTTTGACTTCGGCGCGTAGTTTTTTAATTAATGGGTTTTTTTCAATTTCTTTTTCAAAATTAGCAATATACTTTCCTCTTTCTTCTTTTGTTTCTGGCAGATGATATTTTTTTAAGATTTCTACTACTTGTAAAATTTTTTGACCGATAAACTTCATTTCTTTTTCTTTCATTCCTCTGGTGGTTGCCGCTGGTGTCCCTAAACGGATTCCTGATGGATAAAAAGGTGATGAAGTTTCGTTGGGGACAGTATTTTTGTTTAAAGTAAGACCTATTTTATCCAATGCCTTTTGAGCAAAAACACCCATTCCTTTGCCTAAAGTAGGTGTTAAATCAACTAAAATTAAATGATTTTCACTGCCGCCACCAATTAGATAAAGACCACCCTCTTTTAAAACTTGAGCCAAAGCTTGACTGTTTTTGACAATTTGAGCAGCATACTTTTTAAACGATGTTTGTAGAGCTTCATATAAGGCAACGGCAATAGCGGCAGTTTGATTGTCATGTGGGCCTCCTTGAAGACCAGGGAAAACGGCTTTGTTAATTTTGTTAGGTAAATCCGGATCTTTTTTTAGGCCTTTATCGGTTACCATAATCATAGCTCCACGAGGGCCGCGAAGAGTTTTGTGAGTGGTTGTTGTAACAATATGAACGTAAGGAACCGGTGAAGGATGGGCGCCACCAGCGATAAGTCCAGCCACATGGGCAATATCAGCAGCTAAGTAGGCCCCAACCTCATCAGCAATTTCGGCAAATTTTTTGTAGTTAAATTTTAAAGGATATGCTGTTGCACCAACCCAGATAAGTTTTGGCTTATACTGTCTAGCTAGTTTTCTTATTTCTTCGTAATCAAAAAGATCTTTTTTTTCATAAACGTCTTCTTTTTTTAAACCATATTGAACAGTTTTAAAAAAAATACCAGTGGCTGAAACATTGTGTCCATGAGTGAGATGGCCACCAGCGGTTAAGGCTTGACCCATAACGGTATCACCCGGTTGGCAAGTGGCAAGATAAACGGCTAAATTCGCTGGTGAACCAGAGTAAGGCTGGACATTGGCAAAAGGAACACCAAAAAGTTTTTTTGCTCGCTCAATGGCTAAAACCTCAACTTTATCAACATATTCATTACCACCATAGTACCGTTTTTTTGGATATCCCTCAGAGTATTTGTTAACAAAATAAGAAGATAAAACTTTTCTTACCTCAGATGAGGCATAATTTTCTGATGGAATAAGCTCAATTCCCTCTTTTTGTCTTTTTTCTTCAAGTTTTATCAGTTTTTCAATTTTTTTGTCTTTCATGGAAAATCAAAGAATTTAAAAAATAATAAAAAACTTTTTTTTAAAAATCAACTAGAAATTTTTTTGATGATTTTTGTTGAGTACTGAAGAGCTTTTTTGTGGCGAAGAATTATTTCTTTTGGTAGTTTTAAAAATTTTCCCACTTTTCTTGAGAGATACTTTTCATAAACTTCGCCACTAATTAAATTTATTTTAAAATCTTCAGGTATTTCTAAAGTAAAGTCAACAAAGTCTTTTTCAAGATAGGGATTAACTAATTTAATATTAAAAATTTTTGCCACAGAAGAATCTCTTTTTTTATCAATTTCCAAAAGAGGAAGATCCTTTTTTATTTCCTCATTGATATTATTTTTTGAAATATTTTTGTATTTATGATAACCAGCCAATAAAATATCGGGTCCTTGGCCAGTAAAAAGATAGGAAATATTTTTTTCTTTTACTTTTTGGCAAACAAGAAAAAAAGCTGAGGCTAAAGCTTTTTGCATTGGATTAATTTCTATTTTATTATTTTTTAAAATTTCTAAAATTTTATTTTTTATTTTTAAGACGTCCTCTTTTTGATAAAAAATCACCTCAAATTTTTTATCTAATTTTTTTGCTAAAATTTGAGCATAAAAAAGATCATCACTTTTTTCATCAAAACTTAAGGTAAAAAAAGAAGTTTTTTTAAAATAAAGATGATTAAAGTAAGCGATAATTGATGAGTCAATCCCTCCAGAGAGCATCACCCCAACCTCTTTCTCCCCTATTTCTTTTTTGTATTTTTGATAAAATTGATGGAGTAAATTAAGATACTCTTTTATTAATCTTTTTTCCATTAAAGAATTATAACAAAGTCCAGTTTTAACTTTTGACTTTTGAATTTTGAATTTTTAATATGTACTATCCATCAACCTATCCTAAAAAATATGATCAACTTTTAAAAGATCTATTTTTATTTTTAATTAAAAAAAATCCAGAAGATAGAAAAAAATTAATGAGTCTAATAAGAAGGTTTATTGCTGAAAAAAAAGAAAATTTTTTCCCAAAACTCTGGCAGATTTACTTTGTTTATCTTCGGTATTTTCAAAAGGAAGTTAAAGTTGATGAAAGTTTTTTAAATTTATTAAAAGTAGTTAAGATAAGGTCTTTGTCGGGAATTGTTCCTTTATCAGTTTTTACATCACCAAAAAATTCTTGTCCTTATAACTGTGTTTACTGTGCGTTGAATCCCGATGCGCCCAAAAGTTATTTTTCCGATGAGGCAGCGGTTCAGCGGGCTAAAAGAAATAATTATCACCCTTTTTTTCAAGTGCAAGATCGTTTGATTCAATTTTATTTATCTGGTCATCCAATTGATAAAGTGGAGCTTATTATTCAAGGAGGAACTTTTTCTTTTTATGATAAAAAGTATCGGGAGTGGTTTGTGAAGCGAGTTTTTGATGCTTTAAATACTGACTTTGAAAAATTAATTATTGAGGGAAAAACAGAGTTTAAAAACGCAAAAAATTTAGAAGAAGCAAAAAAAGAAAATGAAAAAGCAAAATCGCGCATGGTAGGTTTAACTATAGAGACAAGACCGGATTGGATTAATGAGGATGAGGTTTTATTTTTGCGATATTTGGGAGTAACAAGAGTGGAGCTTGGTGTTCAATCAGTTGATAATGAAATTCTTCGAATTGTAAGACGCGGCCATACTATTGATAAAGTTTTTCAAGCAACAAAACTTTTAAAAGATGCTGGTTTTAAAATCACCTATCATTTAATGCCAGGACTGCCCGGATCAAATTTTGAAAAAGATTTTGAAAGTTTGCGTCAAGTTTTTGAGGATGAAAGACTAAAACCAGACAATATAAAATTTTACCCAACTCAGGTTGTTAAAAACAGTCCGTTGGCACAGTGGTATCAAAAAGGGGTTTTTAAACCAATTGATGAAAAATATTTGCTTGATCTAACTTTAAAATTTAAAAAAGAAGTTGTTAAGCCTTGGTTTCGTATCAATCGATTAGTGCGGGATTTGACTAAAAATGATTTGGTAATTGAGACTTTTCCTTCCAATTTTCGCCAACATTTGGAAGAAAAATTAAAAGAAAAAAAAATTCGTTGTCTTTGTATTCGTTGTCGGGAGATTCGCAGTAAAAAAATAAAATTACCAGTAAGATTAAATGTGATAAATTATAAGGCATCAGATGGTGAGGAGTTTTTTTTGGAGTTTGTTGATCAAGATTATCAACTTTTGGGATATCTTCGGCTTCGAATTCCATCATATGTTTTAAAAAATGAAAGTTTTTTTATCAAAGATTTAGAAGGTTGTGCTTTGATTCGCGAACTTCATGTTTTGGGTGTTGCTACTCCTTTGTCAAAAAAAGGAAAAGTTCAACATCAAGGACTTGGAAAAAAATTGATTTTTGAGGCGATAAAAATTGCTAAAAAATTTAATCTTTCAAAAATTGCTGTTATATCGGCGGTTGGAACAAGAGACTACTATCGAAATTTGGGATTTAAAAAGATAACCAAAGAAGAATATCTAGTAAAAAACATTTCATAAAATCTTTTTAGAAAATTTTTCCTTAAATAAACTTTGTTTTTTCCTTAATAAACTAGATGATTCTTTTTTGGATTAAAGTTTAGGCCATAATTTTAACAAAATTTTAACAAGGAGTTTAATAAAAGATTAATCGATTATCCTAACTTAATAATACCATTACTGTCAAAGAATAAAAAGCTTAAATTAGTTTATTTTTCATTATTATTTAAACTTATTACCAAATATTTTTATTAAAAATTATTTTTAAGAAAAAAAGATACGTGGAACTTATAAAAAGTGTTGAATTTTTTTATGTTTTTTTGTAATATAAATATTATATAAGAGATTTTTTTGAGGAATTTTATTAGAAAATCTTTAAAATTATAAATTTTAAATTTTTTTAAATGTCTTTTGATAATAGCTACAAAAACTATAAAGTTGACTCTATTTATCTTAAAGATATCTGCATCGGAAAAGCTGATGACAGTGTAGAGAAAATTTTAATAATGTGGCAAAAAACAGAAAAAAGAGTCTACGTGGTTACTGATGAAAATGGTAAGGCCGAAGGGATAATCACGTTGTACGATGTTTTAGAAGAGATTGTTCCCTACTTTTTAAAAATTGACAAAATTCTGAATTTTTTCTCTTCAAATGAGATGATTGATAAGGAGAAATTTAAAAAACTTAAGACAAAAAAAGCAAAGGACTTGATGACAAAAAATCCAATAACAGTAAATGTTAATGATGACTTTATGAAAGTAATCACGCTTATGTATAGTTATAATTTTGACTATTTACCCGTGATTGATGAAAACAAGAAAGTAATTGGTATTGTTGATAAAGAGGTCATTGAAAAAAAAATTGTTTACTTGGTTAATCACACTGAAAAATAAGATTAAACTTTTTTATGATCAACAATCAACTAGTTCCTTTTTACCTTTTGTTAATTACTCTTTTAATTGTTGCTACCGAAAAAATTAATCGATCGGTTATTGTTGCCTTCGCTGCTTTATTTCTTATTATTTTTAGATTTATCAAGTTTGAAGCAGCCATTGAGGCGATTGACTTTAATACCTTAGGTCTTCTTATTGGGATGATGATTATTGTTTCTATTACCAAGACAACAGGTATTTTTCAATACCTTGCTTTAAAGACAATAAAACTGGCTAAAGTAAGACCATTAAGAATGTTGTTTTTTATCTCTATTTTAACAGCTTTCTTGTCGGCTTTTCTAGACAATGTGACAACAATTCTTCTTGTTTTACCGGTAATTTTTTTAATCTCTGAGATTACTAAAATCAATAGTCTGCCTTTTGTTTTTTCGGCGATATTTTTCTCCAATATCGGTGGGGCAGCAACTTTAATTGGCGATCCACCAAACATTATCATTGGTGGTTACGCTAAACTGGATTTTAATCAATTTATTCGTTACAACAGCCCGGTTGTTCTACTGATTTCTTTTGTCTCTCTTTTCTTAGTCTATTTAAGATGGGCAAAAGAACTAAGAAAGAGTTTTATCAATATTAACGTTATTAAAAAATTAAATGAACAAAAGGTGATAAAAGATGTAAAAAAAACAATCATCTCAGTTATTGTTCTTTTGATTGTTATAATTGGTTTTGTCTTTCACTCAGTCATTCATATTGAAAACTCAGTGATTGCCTTATTTGGCGCAGTTTTGCTACTTCTTTTAACCAGAGAAAATCCTGAGGAGTACTATAAAGAGATTGAGTGGCCAACGATATTTTTTTTCATTGGTCTTTTTGTAATGATTGCCGCGGTAGAAAAAACGGGTATCTTTGACTTAGTCTCAAGCTATCTTTTAGCATCAACAAAAAAGAATCCTGAGTTAATTGCCTACTTAATACTTTGGCTTTCTGGTTTTTTAGTTTCTTTGTTTAACAACATCCCCATCACTATCATTTTATCCAAGATTATTCTCTCTTTCCAAGCTCAAGGAATCGATGTTTTTCCAATTTGGTGGGCTCTTTCGTTGGGGACATGTCTTGGGGCTAACTTAACATTGATTGCTTCTTCGGTCAATATCGTTGGTGTTGATCTTTATAATAGAAGCCTAAATGGTAAAAATGGCAAAAGAATATCGTTTATTAACTTTTTTAAAAACAGTTTTCTTATCACTTTACTCTCTCTTGTTATTTCTAACATCTATCTTAAGATAATTTTTTTTCTTAAATAAAAGTAGCCTATTTTTTATGTTGAAAAGAGAGATTTTATTTTTTAACATTAGATTATGACTTATGATCTATCGAAAAAAGCAAAAAAAATAAGAGAGTTTATTCTTAAGATGACAACGGTTGCCTCTTCGGGTCATCCCACCTCCTCTCTTTCGGCAGTAGAGCTTATGACTAATTTATTTTTTTCTGGTTTTTTTAATGAAAAAAATGACGAGCTAATTTTTTCTAAAGGCCATGCTGCTCCCCTTCTTTATGCTTTATATGCTGTTTTGGGAAAGATTGATGAAAAAAAACTTGAGACTTTGCGCCAGTTTGGCAGTGTTTTGGAAGGTCATCCAACGCCGCGTTTTCCCTATGTTAAAGTAGCAACTGGTAGTTTAGGACAAGGGCTTTCAATCGGTTTGGGGATGGCTTTGGCAAAAAGGCTTTTGAATAGTAAAGGAAAAATTTTTGTTTTGCTTGGTGATTCAGAAATTTCAGAGGGTCAGGTTTGGGAGGCAGTTCAATTGGCAAGCTATTACAAAACCGACAATTTAATTGCCATTGTTGATATTAATCGTTTAGGTCAGCGAGGGCAGACAATGCTTGGGTGGGATGTTTTATCTTATCAAAAAAGATTTGAAAGTTTTTCCTGGCAGACATTTTTGGTTGATGGTCATAATTTAGAAGAAATTGATAAAACCTATCGTGAAGTTTTACTTTCCATTGAAAAAAAACCAAAAGTGATTTTGGCAAAAACTACAAAAGGCAAAGGAGTTTCGTTTTTGGAAGACAAAGACGGCTGGCATGGAAAAGCATTAAACAAAGATGAATTAGAAAAAGCCTTAGAAGAATTAGAACAAAATCAAGGTGAGAAAACTGTTGAAGAGAATATTACTGAAAAAAAACTATTGGCAGATCAAAGTCAAAAAAATTTAGAAATTAAAAATTTATTGGGAAGGTTGAAAAGTTATTTTTAGATTTTGTTATTTGTAAAAAAATTGATTAAGCAATTTTTTTGTCATTCCTGGCTTTGACCAGGAATCTATACAATTCTTACCTTATTTTCACATTGAAGGTATGATTATAGAGATTTCCGCTTTTGCGGGAATGACAGTTAATTATATAAGATTAAAATATGAATAAAAATCAGGAAAAATTTAAGTCAACACGAGAAGCTTATGGGGAGGCGTTGGTTGAGATAGGAAAAAGAAATGAAAAAGTGGTTGTTTTGGATGCTGAAACTTCAAATTCAACTTATGCCCAAAATTTTAAAGAGATTTTTCCCAATCGTTTTTTTGAGATGTTTATTGCCGAGCAAAATATGGTTTCGGTGGCTTTGGGGTTTGACAAGATGGGGTTTATCCCTTTTGTTTCGACATTCTCCGCTTTTTTAACGCGGGCTTTTGATCAGATAAGAATGGCTCAGTATTCCAATGCCAATTTAAAAATTGCTGGTTCTCATGCTGGCGTGTCAATTGGCGCCGATGGTTCATCGCAAATGGGTTTGGAGGATCTTTCAATGATGCGCTCGATTTTGGAGTCAGTTGTTTTTTATCCTTCTGATTATTATTCAACCAAAAAGTTAGCTAAGATAATGGCAGAAAATTACGGGATTTTTTATTTGAGACTGACAAGAGAAAAAACACCATTAATTTATGATGAGGGTTTTTCTTTTGAAATTGGTGGTTCAATTGTTCATCGACTGGATTTTACTCAAAATTTTAAGAAAAAGGCTTTAGTGATCACGGCGGGGATTACTCTTTTTGAAGCATTAAAGGCCCAGGAAGAATTAGCTGAGGCTGATATTGATTTAGTTGTTTTAGACTGTTATAGCGTTAAGCCTTTGGATGAAAAAACAATCGTTTCTTTAGTGAAAGAAATCAAAAACGTGATTGTAGTTGAGGATCATTATCCTTATGGTGGTTTGGGTGAGGCGGTTTCTTTTTTGTTATTAAAAAATAAATTAAATTTAGAAAATTTTTCTCATCTTTGTGTTTCAAAAATCCCAATGTCGGGTAAAACTGAGGACCTTTTGGCTTATATGGGAATAGACAGAAAGATGATAACAAAAAAAGTTTTATCTTTCTTTTAAATAATTTTTTTCATGACTTCTTTTAAAGATTTAATAAGAAGATCAATTACTTTTTCATTGTGATTAGCATTGATTTGAATTCGTATTTCATCACGGCCTTGAGGAACAACCGGATAACTTATGGCGGTAGTTAAAAAACCATAATCGAAAAGTTTTTTAACAATTTTTTTTGTTTTTTTTGGATCACCGATTAATACTGGTTGGATGGGATGAAAAGAGTTGGCGGCCATGGGAATTTTTTCATTTTCGGCAAGTTTTTTAAAATAGTTAATATTGTCAATTAATTTTTTTCTTATTTGAAAACCTTCTTCTTCTTGAAGAATTTTTATTGCTTCCAAAGAAGCGCCGGCTGTCCCCGGCGTTAAGTTATTAGAATAAATGTAAGTGGCGGCTGATTCGCGAAGATAATCAATAATTATTTTTTTTGAAACCACATATCCGCCATCAGTGCCAAAGGCTTTACCAAAGGTGCCAATTAAAACATCGACTTCACATTCTTCTTCCTCTTCGCTTCCCCGCCCCATTTTTCCCAAAACACCAACACCATGGGCATCATCAACTACAATCAAAATCCCATTTTTGAATTTTTCATCATATCTTTTTTTAATATCGGCAATTTTTTTTAATTTTTGGACTTCGCCCAACATACTAAAAACACCATCGGTAATAATAAGAA
>Ga0308409_1000117_pt1 | contig 49343 bp, 50 predicted proteins | sample HotsprSampleMSe4_FD_203469 | JGI IMG/M metagenome (GOLD analysis project Ga0308409, IMG submission 203469) | Hot spring phototrophic mat microbial communities from Mushroom Spring, Yellowstone National Park, Wyoming, United States - 20060912_MSe4 ... | reverse complement strand
TAAAGCTAAAAATCTTAAGCAATACATAGATTCTTCTCATATAGAAGCATTTAATACTGATAAAGATGCTAAGTGGGGATATAAATCTAAGGATTTTAGCTTTTTTGGCTACAAAGTTCATCTTGAAGTCACTCAGGGAGCATTTCCTATCCCTGTTAGTGTAAAAGTTACAGAAGGTAATAAATGGGATGGGCATTATCTTGTAGAACTTACAGAGTCTGCTTGTAAACACCTTTCTGATAAAGGAAAAAATATAAAAGAAGTTTCCGCAGATGCTGGATATGACAGTGTAGAGACTGCTAAATATCTTATTCAGAAAAACATTACACCAATTATTGCTGAAAACCCAAGAAGCAGGAAAAACTCTATAACTACAGGGCAGGTTACAATTACTGCTCAGGGTAAACTGCTTTGCCCTGCAGGAATTGAACTTTGTTACTGGGGCAGAGAGCATAAAAGAGGCAGAATTAAATTCCGTTGCGGGCTTTTTAAACAAAAAGGTGAGGGATGTCTTTTTAAAAACATCTGCTATAAAACAGACTATGGACCTACCTTTTATTTTAAGGAAGACATGGATATTCAGAATGCTATGAAGGCAATCAGACAGAGTAAATCTTTTAAAAAGACATATGTATGCAGACTGATAGAATCTGTAAAGCTTAAAAGAGAGCTTTTGCCTGTATAGAGAATGAAAAAGTATTTTATAGAGATTTAAAAGAAGGGATTTTATTGAGCTTATGTGGATAATAAATTGATTTTTTATTAAAATAAAGACAAAAAAAGGGTGAAATGGAACATTATGAACTGATAAGTTTTTACTTAAGCCTTTTAAAATTTTCTCAACTTTGCTTGTATACATAAATTTCTACTGTTATTGAACAGCCTCAAAGTATTGACAAATTTTATTTTAAAACATCCTTATATATTTTTGGTATAATAATTAAAAAATTTTAAGGAGGCTTCAGACATGAAAGTTCTTGTCACAGGTGGAGCCGGTTTTATAGGAAGTGATTTTGTAAGATTAGCTGCGAGAAAGGGCTGGAAAGTCACAGTTGTTGATAAATTAACGTATGCAGGTGATTTGGAAAGACTCAAACCAATACAGGATAGATTATATTTTTACAATGTAGATATTCTTGACAAGGATGAATTAAGAAAAATATTTGAAAAAAAGCTACCAGAGATTATTTTACATTTTGCAGCTGAAACAAATATTGATAGGTCTGTAATAGAACCAAGTATTTTCATGGAAACAAACATAATAGGTACTATATACCTGATATAACTTGCTAAAGAATTCGGAGTAAAAAAATTTATAAATATTACATCCTATGAAGAATATGGAGAAATTAAAGAGGGAGAAAGAGATGAAGACTGCCCACTGAATCCTCGTTCACCTTATGCTGTAAGTAAAGCATCAGCAGATATGTTGGGACAGGTTTACTGGAGAGCCTTGCAATTTCCTATCATTACATTGAGACTTTGTAGTATTTATGGTCCATGGCAAAATCCAGAAAGACTGATTCCTATGACGATTTTAAAATCATTAAGAAATGAACAAATCCCTGTATATGGAACAGGAGATATCATTCGCGAATGGCTATATCTCTGTGACTGTATTCGCGCAATTTTTGCCGTTTTAGAAAAAGGTAAACCAGGAGATGTATACAATATAGGAAGTGGGGAAAGATTTCAAGTAATAGATATTTTAAAGCAAATACTAAAAATTCTTGATAAACCAGAAACTCTTATAAAATTTGTACCTGACCGTCCTGGACATGAAAAAAGATTTGCTATTTGTAGCGAAAAAATAAAAAATAAAACAGGTTGGACACCTACAACAAAGTTTGAATCAGGGTTAAAATCTACTATAGAGTGGAATTTAAATAATAGAAATTGGTTATTTAAAAAACTGTTTTATTATGAAGACTTATGGAGCAAACTTTACAGAGAGGATTAAATATTTTTATTGGTACATCAGGATGGCAACATGGACATTGGAAGGGAATGTACTGCACCCCGTTTTTATGGACACTTTTTAGGATTTCAATTTGTAGAGTGGAGTTGCCCCCGTCACCAGACACCACTCTAACTTATTCTGCATCATCCAGTATTCCCTTGGTGATTTCATCTTAAGCCCCTTATGGGGATGGTTTATATTATAATCTTCAAATCACAAAGGCAGTAATTCCATAACAGTTTTTGCATCAGGGAGATCATGCATATATACATAATCCCTTTTAAAGGTCTTTAAAAAGGATTCTTCCATAATGTCCTCCTACGAAAAATTTAGTTTATGTGCTGTTTTTAAAGTTTTTTTGTTTAAAAGAAGCACTCCTGTAATTTTTTTTGTTAATTTAATAAGTGTTTCACCTGTAATGTTCCCTTTTCTTGTCTTCCTTTAATCCATAAGTTAAAGCTCTGAACCTCAAAAGGGAAGAAATAGGCAATCCGACCATTTCAGCCTTCTTTTTGATTGTTTGATATTCTTCCTCTGAAAGCCTTATATGAACAAGCCTTACCTTTTTGTTTGTTTTTTCCATGTTTTTATGATATACTTTTTGTATATCCCTTGTTAATCGTAAGGGGAAAACGGGAATGGGGAAAGAAAAAGAAAAGGAAGTATACAATCTTGAAGCTGTTGAGCAAACTTTAAGAGATATTTTCATAAAATAACCACCTGATAATGAAAAGAATATTGCAAAATCATTTCAGGCATTGGTGGACAAATTCCCTTAGATTGTAAATTTTGATATATTCAAGAAGCATAATAAGCCAAATATTACAGTTAAAAAACTTATCAAAGTCATTCTAAAGAATACCTCAAAAGAAATAGAAAAACCTTTAGATAATACCAAAAAGTTAAAGAAAACTACAAAGGATGACTTAGCATATTTGAATAATCTTTTAGAGTTTACAGAGGGAGAGGAATACGACACTTGTCAAGAGAATTGTGTCTGTTCATAAAATTTTTTCACGAAAATTTGCTTCAATTCATATAAAGCAGATTTAACCAAAGGAAGCGCTTCTTTCCATTTATTCTTCTCTATCCTGCTTACTGTTACATATATCGCCACCTCCGCTGTCTTTATTGATTGAAAATACCCTCCTGTATTTGCTCTTATTAGTTCTATCCTGCTATTTATGTTTTCTACTACATTAATTGTGTAAATATATTTCCGAACCTGCTCAGGATATTTCTTGTAATTAAAATAGTTGTCTTTCTTATTAAGCAGTCCCAGTTATTCTTTGAGATTTCATTCAAAACCTTGTCTAAATTCAAATCCCCCATTTTGTCCAAATTCTCCTTGTTTAATTTTCTTTTTTTCATTTTCCTATGTTATACTATTTAAGCCTTACTTTATCCACTACCCAAACAACCCATTAATGGACACAATTCTTATTATACTCCCACAGCAAAAAAAAATCTTGAAAAGCTCTATTTTGAAGATGGAGGGCGATGTGGAAATCTTTCATCAATAAGTTATACCTTTTATAATAAAAATGGGAAGCAGATAGGTAGCGTGAATTACAATGCCAAGAATGGTTCAATAAAGAGAGAAAGGGAATAATGATGAGAAAAGCCGAAAAAAACACCATATAAGGAACCTCTCAAATGGGTATAGATAAGTTGCGAGCCTACTGAATTTTATAATATTTTATAATTCTTTAACTCATTTTAAAGTTATTTAATGAACCCAATTTTTCACCTTTTCTGTTAATGTTTAAAATATTGATGTTATAATAATTTGTTATGTACATCTTCAATAAAGCAGTCCTTTATTTAAGAATGATAAAAATTGAGCATAGTGTTTTTGCTCTTCCCTTTGCTTTTGTGGGAGCAATGCTTTCTGTTAAAGGAATTCCAGAATTTAAAAAGATTTTCTGGATTACTATCGCGATGGTTTTTGCAAGAGCCTCTGCCTTCGGATTTAATAGAATAATAGACAGAAAAATTGACTCCCTTAATCCAAGAACAAAAAACAGAGAGATCCCTGCAGGAAAAATAAAGCTATGGGAGGCAACTTTATTCACGATTATATGTCTTTGTATTTTTGTTTACTCTGCATGGAAGCTTAATCCGCTATGTTTTAAATTAACTCCTATTGCAATAGGGATTCTGTTTTTATACTCCTATACTAAAAGATTTACATGGGCTTGTCATTTTGTTCTTGGTTTAGCCCTTTCATTGGCACCCCTTGGAGCATGGATTGCAGTAAAGGGAACTTTTGATTGGGAAATAATTCCTTTAGTTCTAACTGTTATTTTTTGGCTTGCGGGATTTGATACCCTATATGCACTATGGGATGTTGAATTTGATAAAAAATACGGGATTTACTCAATTCCAAAAATTTTTGGAGTCCAAAAGGCAATTAAAATGGCGAGAATATTTCACTTCATTGCATGGAGTTTTTTACTGATTACAGGAGTAATTTTTAATCTGAATTTTTTTTATTGGATTGGAATTATCGTTGTTGCCTATTTATTCATTCGTGAACATTCATTAGTAAAACCCCATGACCTTTCAAAACTTAATATAGCCTTTTTCAATATGAATGGATATATAAGTCTTAATGTATTATTTTTTACTGCCTTGGCGGTATTAGTAAATATCTAAAAAATCTTCCAGTATGGATTTATTCGAAAAAACTGAATTATCAATTTCAGAAGCTCTGTTAGTTGAAAAAAATTCATTGCTCCAACTCTTACAGAATCATGAAGAGATTTACAATATTTCTATCTCTTCTTTAGCCCTATCACTTTTGTTTTTCGATAAAAAATTTATTGTAATCGAAGAAAACGATGAAAATACACAAAAACTTTACACAGCTATAAATATCTTTTCGGAATTCTTCAATCTAAAAAATCAAATACTATATCTTCCTTCTGAAGGAAAAGAAAGACTTGTCAATTTAATCAAAATTTTCAAAAGCAAAAATTCCAAAATAATAACAAGCAACTCTGCATTAATGATAAATAATAAATTTGAGAAATTATCCTTTATTTTAAAAAAAGGCTTAGAGATTGAAAGAGATACTTTAAAAAGCAATCTTATTAAAGGTGGCTATTCAGAAACTGAGATAGTTGTTCAGGAAGGAGAGTTTTCCCATCATGGATGGGTCTTTGACATATGGAATTTAGGAGAAGAATATCCATATAGAATTGAATTTTTCGGGAATGAAATTGAAGAAATCAAAATATTTTATCCTGACACTCAAAAGTCCTTTAAATCACTTTATGAGGTTTTAATAATCCCTACCTTAGAAGGGGAAAAACAAGAAAATATTTTGGATTACATAGAAACAGAACTTGTTATATATATTGGAAAAAATTCGAATTTCGAAAATCATAAAAATTTTAATTTAGTTAAAATATCCCATCTACCCTATAAATTTTCTCAAAATGCAACTGACGGTAAAGATAAATCTATATCCGGCTTAGGAATTACTCCTCATGAAAGGTCTAATATATATGATTTTCCTAAAAATTTAAAATCACTCAAAATCCCAGTTCTGATTGTATTGAATTCCCTTGGGAAAGCGCATACAGTAAAAGAGATTCTATTTAATCATGACATAATAGCTCCAATAATAAATAAAAATGAAGTAGGAAGTTACTCAGGTAAATATGCAATTACAATTGGCGAATTGGAAGATTATCTATTCAGAGAAAATCTTTTAATAATATCTGATGTACAAATTTTTACTGAAAAACCACTTAAGAAAAGAAAACCTTTAATCCAAAAAATTCCTTTAGATGGATTAGAAATTAAAGAAGGAGACTACATAGTCCACAAAGACCACGGTATTGGAATATTTAGAGGAATTAAAAGACAAATATATGAAGATTCTGAGGAAGATGTCTTAGTTTTAGAGTACAAGGATGGAGATATCGTATATGTTCCTACATGGAGTGTTGAAAAAATATATAGATATTCTGCAAAAGAAGGATTTATCCCACAGTTAGATAAACTCGGGACAAATAAATGGCAGAAAATAAAAGAAAAAGAAAGAAAGAAAATTCATGACATTGCAGATAAACTACTTAATCTTTATGCACAAAGAAAAACAGAAAGGGGTTTTATCTATAGCGAAGATACGGAAATTCATAGAAATTTTGATGATTTTTTCCCATATGAAGAAACAGAAGATCAACAGAGGGCAATTGATGAAATTTTAAAGAAAATGAGACAACCCTTTCCTATGAATGTTCTTCTTTGTGGAGATGCAGGTTATGGAAAAACAGAAGTTGCTATGCGAGCTGCCTTTAGGGCGGTATATGATGGAAAACAGGTAGCAGTTTTAGTCCCAACAACTTTGTTGTGTGAGCAGCATTACAGGACATTTAAAAAGAGATTTGAAGCTTTTCCTGTAAGAATTGAATATTTAAGCCGTTTTCGTTCAGAAAAAGAAATAATAAAAGCAATTGAAGATACAAAAAAAGGAAAAGTTGATATTTTGATAGGTACCCATATTATGATTATGAAAGATATTGATTTTTTTGACCTTGGCTTACTTGTTATAGATGAAGAACAAAAATTTGGAGTAATCCAAAAAGAAAAAATTAAAGAAAAATTTCCAAAGGTTGATTTACTCACTATTACTGCTACTCCTATTCCGAGAACTCTTCAGATTGGACTTAGTGGTCTTTGGGATATTTTTGTAATTCAAACTCCTCCAAGGGATAGACTTGCTGTAAGAACATTTATCATTAAAGAAGACGATTTAATCATAAAAGAAGCCATTGAAAGAGAATTAAAAAGAAATGGACAGGTTTATTTTCTTCATAACAGAATTCATGATATTGAAATTTATAAAAGCAAATTACAAACTCTTGTTCCTTCATCCAGAATCGCAATTGCCCATAGTCGAATGAAAGAACAACAGCTTGACAAAATCATGCTCTCCTTTTTAGATGGGGAAATTGATATATTAGTTTGCACATCTATAATTGCCTCTGGAATAGATATTCCAAATGTTAACACCATAATAATAAACAGGGCTGACTTTTTTGGTTTAAGCGATCTGTATCAAATAAGAGGCAGAGTTGGTAGATCAGACAGGCAAGCCTATGCGTATTTAATTTTACCATCTGAAGAATATTTAACTGAAAATGCAAAAAAAAGAATCAAGGCAATACAGGAAATGAACTATTTAGGGGCAGGTTTTCATATTGCTCTTAAAGACCTTGAAATAAGGGGAGCTGGAGAACTTTTAGGAGTTGAGCAATCTGGAATAAACAGATTAGGATTTGACCTTTATATTGAAATGCTTAATGAAGCTGTTAAGGAAATAAAAGGTGAGTACATCGGAGTACCTAAATTGCCTGAGATTAAAATCTCAATACCTGCTTTTATACCTGAGGAATATATAGATGACACATCAATGAGAATAAGAATTTACAGAAAATTAAGTCAAATTTACGAGGAAACAGAATTAGACAAATTATATCAAGAAATTTTAGATAGATTTGGTAGATTACCAAAGGAAGTTGATAATCTATTCAAAATCACACGATTAAGAGTATTTGCATCGAAAATTAATGTAGAAAAAATTCAACAGAAAAAAGGAAGTTTTAGATTTATACTTAAACAACCCTTAGAAGGTGTTTTTGTTCAGAAATTACTTTCAATCCTTAGTAATTTCAATAAAAAAGAAATTATAAAAAATTTAAAGTTTTATTCTGATGGATTTGAAATTTATGAAAACAATATTGATAAAATTCTTAACATATTGATAAAATTATGTCAGAAATTTCATGAAAATTAACTGTGAAAAATTTTTCTCTTCTAAGGTTCATTTAATTCACTTTTTTAGACCCTGATAATGTTTGCTTTTACTCTTCAACCGCCTTTCTTGAAATCTTTATGGCACAAAATTCTCCACACATACTACAAACTTTTTCATCTTCAATAGGTGGACGTTCTGTTCTCATCGAAAGAATCTTTTCAGGATCGAAAGAAAGATTAATCTGTTCCTGCCAGTTAAAGTTTCTTCTTGCCTGAGCCATTCTGATGTCCCTTTGCCATGCCTGGTGATATCCTTTTGCAATATCTGCAGCATGGGCAGCAATTCTTGATGCAATAACACCTTCCTTTACATCGTTTTTATCAGGAAGTCTTATGTGTTCTGAAGGGGTTACATAGCATAAAAAATCAGCACCAAAATAACCAGCCCAGGCTCCACCAATTGCAGCTGCAATATGGTCATAGCCCATTGCACAGTCTGTTACAAGAGGACCTAAAACATAAAAAGGAGCTTCTTTGCAAATACTTTTTTGAAGTTTAATATTTGTCTCAATATGATTTATTGGTAAATGACCAGGACCTTCAATAAGGCATTGAACACCTTCGGATACAGCTATATCTTTAAGTTTTCCAATAGTTATTAATTCAAGAAGCTGAAACTTATCTGTTGCATCCTGGAGACAACCTGGCCTTAGTCCATCTCCAAGACTAAGAGTAAGGTCATACTTTTTTGCAATTTCAATAAGTCTATCAAAATGTTCATAAAGGGGATTTTCTTTTCCATTGTGACATATCCAATCAGCAAGGATTGAACCTCCTCTGCTTACAATAGGTAAAACTCTCTCAACTGATTTAAGCATTTCAACAATTTTCATTGTCACTCCACAATGAACTGTTATAAAATCAACTCCATCTTGGGCATGTTCCTCAATTACATTAAAAATATCATCTACTGTCATTTTTACAATTTTACCGTATTTTTCAATTGTTCTTACGGCAACTTCATATATTGGAACAGTTCCAACACTTACAGATGAATGCTTGATTATTGCCTGTCTCATCTGTTTTAATGGACCACCAGTAGAAAGGTCCATAACTGCATCTGCACCGTATCTTATTGCTATATCCAGTTTTTCAAGCTCTTCTTCAATATCAATTTTATCCTTTGATGTTCCAATGTTGGCATTTATCTTTGTTCTTAATCCCAAACCTATGCCAAGAGGTTTTATATTTCTTAGAATATTTTTTGTAATTACAACTTTTCCTTCTGCTATATTTTTGGATAAATCCTCTGGTGTTAATCCTTCTTCTTTAGCAACTTCTTTAACTTCATCTGTGATAATTCCCTTTTTTGCTAATTCAATTCTTGTCATTTTTTTTCTCCTAATTTTTTTAAAAATGCTTTTACAGTTCCTTTAATATTCTTCTGGGCTAATATACCGCTTATTAAGGCTACTCCATGGCAGTATGGTAAAACTTCTTTAACATTCTCTATATTAATGCCTCCAAGAGCAAATACAGGACATTTTACAGACTCTTTAACCATTTTTAATTTATCAATACCCTGAGGTTCACCATACTTAGCCTTAGAGGGAGTATGAAAAACTGGTCCAAAGGTTATAAAATCTGCCCATTCTGAAGCCTCTTCTGCTTCTTCTAATGAATGGGTGGAAACTCCTATCAGAAATCTATCATTCCATACTTTTCTTACGATTCTTACTGGAAATCCATTCTGTGGAAGATGAACACCATCAGCATCTACTGCCAAGGCTATGTCAATTCTATCATTTATAAATAATAAAGCATCATTTCTGAGTGTTATTTCTCTAATTTTTTTTGCAAGTAAGTAAAGTTCTCGAGCTTTCATATCTTTTTCTCTTAGTTGAAAAGCTCTTATCCCCTCCTTCAAAGCAGTATCAACTGCCTTTAGGAATTTTTCTTCTGTATCAAAAAGTTTTCTGTCACTTATTAGATAAAGATTAAATTTCATATAAGCATTCCCTCAATTGGAGAACTTGCAGAAGCATAGAGTTTTTTAGGAATTCTTCCTGCCTTGTAGGCAAGTCTTCCTGCAATACAAGAATGTTTTAATGCTTCTGCCATCATTATCGGATCCTTTGCTTCAGCTATTGCAGTATTTACAAGGACAGCATCGCAGCCAAGTTCCATTGCAATAGCTACATCAGAAGCAGTGCCCACACCTGCATCTACAATTACTGGAATATTTACAGTTTCAAGAATTATCTTTATGTTATAAGGATTTCTTATTCCAAGTCCTGAACCAATTGGTGCACCAAGAGGCATTACTGCTGCTGCTCCTGCATCAACAAGTCTTTTTGCTGTAATAGGGTCATCGTTTGTATAAGGCAGCACGATAAATCCTTCTTTGGCTAAAATCTCAGTTGCCTTGAGTAATCCACATACATCTGGAAATAGAGTTTTTTCATCGCCTATTACTTCAAGTTTTATCATATCTGACACACCTGTTTCTCTTGCTAATCTTGCATATCGAAGAGCATCTTCAACAGTGTAACAACCTGCTGTATTTGGTAAAATTTTATATTTTTTAGGATCTATATAATCAAGAAGATTTTCCTGAGAACGATCTATTATGTTTACTCTTCTTACCGCAAAAGTTACAACATCCGTTCCTGACGCTTCTATGGCGCGGGCAGTTTCTTCGAAATTCTTATATTTTCCTGTGCCAACCCAAAGCCTTGATTTAAATTCAATTCCTTTGATAATTAATGGGTCTGTCATTTTATCCTCCTCCAACAAAATTTACGATTTCAATAGAATCGCCTTCTTTAATTTTATATTGCTCAAAATAAGCTCTCTTTACTATTTCAAGATTTACTTCAACAACTACTCTTGATGGATTAATATCAAGTTCTTTTAATAACTTTGCTATTGTATCTGCCATTACATCAATTTCAACGCCATTTACTTTTACCTTCATTAAAACCTCCTAAAAAAAAACCTCTATCCCTGCAGGATAGAGGTTGGTATTATTCAGCCTCTCCCATTCCCTACGCCGGTATTACCCGGTTCAGGTTCAAGGGGTCTTCCCTCAATGGGAACTCTCAGGCCCTTTATGACCTCCCCCAGGGATTAATTTGATTGTATTAAATATCATTATTTTATGTCAATATATTTTTAAAACTTTTGCGCCTTTAATTTTTCTGTTTTTTATATCATTTAATGCCTTATTAGCATCTTTAAATTCATAAATCTCAATCTCGGGTTTTAAAAGAATTTTATTCGCTAATGAAAGAAATTCTTCAATATCATTTCTTGTTATATTTGCCACAGACTTTATCTCCTTTTCAAGCCAAAGATCTCTTGAATATTCAATTTTTAATAACTCTTCTTTACCTATTTCTTCTTTTCTTATTGCATTTATAATTAGCCTGCCAGAAGGCTTTAAGTATTTTAAAATTGAAAAAAAGTGGTTTCCATACCGGTGTTGTATCTATAGCCGAATTAATTTTTTCCGGTGGTTCTTCGTCAAAATCTCCTGTCCAGTAAGCACCAAGTTTTTTGGCAAAATTTCTTTCTTTTTCAGTTCTTGAAAAAACTAAAACTTTAGAGTCTGGATAGAGGTATTTAATAAGCTTTAAAACGATATGTCCAGATGCACCAAAACAAACAAGCCCAATATTCTGACCATTTTCTAATTTAGCCAGCTTTAATGCCCTATAAACAATAGCTCCTGCGCAGAAAAGCGGAGCAGATTCTTCATATGTAAAATTTTCAGGAATAAAGAAAGCAAAATCTTCATGAATTTTGAAATACTCGGCATATCCTCCATTAACATCCTTACCAGTTGCCTTGAAATCATCACAGAGATTTTCTAATCCCTTTTTACAATAATCACATTTTCCACAGGCTGAATAAATCCATCCTGCCCCTACTCTATCACCAACTTTAAATTTGGTTACAAACTTACCTACCTCTACCACTTCTCCAACAATCTGATGCCCCGGAATGATTGGTAAAAATGAAGGCATTGCCCTGCCCTCTATCTCATCAATCTCAGTATGACATACTGCACAGGCATACACTTTGATAAGTATTTCATAGTCAGATATAATTGGAACATCAATATCAGCTAAGATCAAGAGTTCAAAGTTATTAGCTAAATCAGATATTTCCTTAATAATCCATGCTTTCATAAAATTAATTATATCAGAAATAAAAAGCCCCTCATAAGAGGGGCTTTTTTAATTTAAAGTTTCTTATAGCAGAACCACCAGTCAAAACATTCATACTGATTTGGTCTTTCTTGTGCTGTTTTTACATCTGAAGCAGGAGGAATTATAACTTTATCTCCAATAAGTTCATTATTAGGCCAACCAGCTGGAATGGCTACTTTATTTGTATCTGATGTCTGTAAAGCTTTTACAACTCTTAAAATTTCATCAATATTCCTTCCAACTTCCTGAGGATAATAAAGAACAAGCTTCAAAACACCATTTGGATCAATTATAAATACAGCTCTTATTGTATTTGTTCCTTTAGCTGGGCTTATCATACCGAATGATTTCGCAATCTCACCCATGTCATCGGCAATGATTGGAAATGTTATTTCCACTCCTAATTTTTCCTTAATCCATTCAACCCATTTAATATGAGAAAAAACCTGGTCAATGGATAGACCAATAAGTTCACAATTTAATTTTTTAAATTCTTCAATTCTTTTCTGAAAAGCAACAAATTCAGTTGTGCATACTGGTGTAAAATCTGCAGGATGACTGAAAAGGACTACCCACTTGCCTGCATAATCAGTTGGAAAATTAATTACTCCATGAGTTGTTTTAACCTTTCTTTCTTCAATTTTTTCACCTAACAAAGGCATTCTTACTTCCATTTTTCCACCTCCAAATTTATTTTATAATGATTATAAAATAAAAAAATAAATAAGTCAATATTGATTTTTATAAATATAAAAAAATACAATATAAATAATAAAATAAAAAAATGGGGGTTAAGTATGACTCAAAAATTACAAATTTACAAATGTGAAAAGTGTGGTAACATTGTAGAGGTATTACATGAAGGTGCTGGACAGCTTGTATGCTGTGGGCAACCAATGAAACTTTTTACAGAAAACAATGTTGATGCTGCCCAAGAAAAACATGTTCCCGTAATTGAAAAAACAGACAAAGGATACAAAGTAAAAGTTGGAAGTATTCCTCATCCAATGGAGGTTAAACATTATATTGAATGGATTGAGCTTATAGCAGATGGTAAAGTTTTAAGACAGTTCTTAAATCCAGGGCAAGCTCCTGAAGCATTCTTTGAAATAACCGCAAATGAAGTATCAGCCCGTGAATACTGCAATCTTCACGGACTCTGGAAAGCCTAATAAAAGGAGGAAAAAATGGAAGAGGACAAAAAAATGCAACCATGTGTATGTGGAAGATGCGGTTACATTTATGACCCTCAAAAGGGAGACAAAAAAGGTAAAATTCCACCAGGAGTTCCCTCTGAAGATCTGCCTGAAGATTGGGTTTGTCCCCTTTGTGGTGCTTCAAAAAAAATTTTCTCACCAATGTTAGGATACGATGAATAATTTTTAAGGGGTAGCATAATCCTGCCCCTTTTTAATTTAATTAGCAAATCTGTTAAAATTATCAATTATGGATTTATTACAAAAAGTAGAAAAAACAATAGAAAAGTTTAATATGTTATCTATTGGAGATCATGTTCTTGCTGGACTTTCGGGCGGCCCTGACTCTGTATGTCTGCTTCATGTTTTAAAAGAATTAAAAATTAAATATAAACTTAAGATATCTGCTTCGTACATTGACCACGGATTGAGACCTAATGAAACGCCCAAAGAAATTGAATTTTGCCAAAAAATTTGTAGTGATTTAGATGTGCCTTTCTATACAAAATCTGTAGATGTGAGAGAATTTGCCAAACAAGAAAAAATTAATTTGCAGGAAGCAGCAAGAATTTTAAGATATGGCGCTCTTGATCAGATAAGCCTCAATATAAAAGCAGATAAAATTGTAATTGCTCATAATTCTGATGATCAGGCAGAAACTTTAATTATGAGACTTTTAAGAGGTTCAGGACCTGCTGGATTATGTGGTATTCCGCCTGTAAGGAAAAAAATTATAAGACCACTAATAGAAATAGAAAGGGTAGAAATTGAAGAATACTTGAATAAAAGAAATATTCAATATATAAAAGATCCATCCAATGAAAGCTTGAAATATCTTAGAAACAAAATAAGACATACTCTTATGCCTGTGATTAAGTCAATTTCTCCTCAGGCAACAAAAATAATTTCTAAAACTGCTGATATAATTAGAGAGGAAAATGATTATATAAATGTTGCCGTAACAAAAGCGTTAATGAGACTAATGAGTAGAAAAACTGACCAAAAAGTAGAACTATTTTGTAATCCTATGGAAGTGCTAAATATAGTTATTCTACGAAGAGCTTTAAGAGTTGCCATTGATAGCGTAAAAGATTTAAAAGGAATAAAGTTTGACCATATAGAAAAAATAATTGATTTAATTAAAAAAGGAAAGCCCGGGGATAGAATATATTTGCCAAAAGGTATAAAAGCAATAAAGAATTATTCAACATTAATAATTTCAGCAGAACCACCTAAAAAACTTCCAACTTATGAAATATCAGAAGCAGGTGAAATATTTTTACAAGAAGCCTCAATTGTTCTATACATAGAAGAAGTAGACAGAGAAGAAGTAAAAGATTTTGGTGATGGGAAAAATACTGTATATATTGATAGAGAAAAGATAAATTTCCCTTTAATTGTAAGATCACGAAAGCCTGGAGACTTCTTTTATCCCTTTGGATTTGGAAAAAAGAAAAAACTTCAAGATTTTTTTGTTGATGAGAAAATTCCAAGAGACGAGAGAGATTTAATTCCTATCATAGAAAATTCAGGAGAAATTGTATTTATTGCAGGGTATAGACTTGACGACAGATACAAAATTAAACATAATACTAAAAGATGCTTAAAGATAAAAATTATACCAAAACTTTAATAAAAATTTGTATTTCAACCATCATTTTCTTTTTATTTTTATTCCAACCTGCCTATGTGAAAGCATATTTTGAAAATTCTTTGAAAGATTCCATCGAAAACATTGAAAAGAATTTTTTTTCTTCTCTGATTTCTTTAAATAGAGGAATTGGTGTAGCAATTGATAAAAATATTGTAATTGCTCCTTTAGATATTGTAGAGGAATCAAAAAATATTGTTGCAGTTGATTCTAAATTAAATTTAGTTTTATTAAAAATTGATAAAAATTTATCACCTGTTAGTTTTCAAATACCACAGAAAAAAAATAATGTCTTTTTTCTTTTAACCCTAATTGAAGAGCCTAAAATATTAGTTGTAAGAGGTAATATCCAGGAAAATAAAGCAATAATTGAAGGAAATCACACAGCTGGTTCTCTGTTAATTTCACCAGAACTAATTCCTCTTGGTGTTGTCATAAAAAGTGCTTCTAATTCAGAGGTATTATTATTAGGAAAATTCTATTCTGATATCAATAGATTGATTAAAAGAAAGTCAGGATGGTTAGGTTTACAGGCTCAAACAGTTACAAAGGAAATTGGGAGAATTATAGGAATATCTCAAGGTGCAATAATCACAAACATTTATGAAGGCGGACCTTCTGATAAGGCTGGATTAAAAAGAGGAGATGTTATAGTTGAAATTGATTCTATAAAAGTAAACAATCTTGATGAACTACAAAGAGAAATATCTGTAAAATTTGTAGGAGAGACCCTTGAAATAAAAGTTTTCAGGGAAGGAACTCAAAAAATTTTTAAAGTGACCCTTGAAGAACCTCCTGCTAAAATTGGATTTACTGAAATTGAACCATTATTACAAATACAAGGAGTTGAAGTTTCTGAGATTCCTGAGACTGTTAAAACTTCTTTAAAAAGAGCAATTAATGGTGTTTTTGTTAAAAAAATCAGTGAAAGTAGTCATGCTTTGGGTATACTGAAGGAAGGAGACATAATAGTAGAGATTAACAAAAAATCCTTGAGTAATACTAAAGAATTTTATGAATTACTTACACAGTCTGCCAGACAGGATTTGCTTATTCTTGTTTACAGACAGGACAGTTTTCAATATGTGATATTACCTGCACAAAAATCTCATTAGAAAGTAACATTCCCTTATCCGTTAGACTTACTTTGTTGTCTTTTAAATTAATAAATCCTTCACTATGAAATCTTCTAAAAAATTTAATTAAACAGGGGCTTTTAACAGTTACTCCTTTTCTCATTCTCATACCAAGAAATATTTTCTCTTTTATTTCCTCAGAGGGTGTAACAATATAATCATCTATCCATACAGTCCTTTTTTTCTCTTTAATCTTAACATAGGAAAAGAGATTTGAAGGATTATGAAATCTTTTATTACCTATAAAAGAATGCGCTGAGGGCCCTAAACCAAGATAGGGAAACCTCATCCAATAAGCCAAATTATGGTTACATTCGAATCCTTTGTATGCAAAGTTTGAGATCTCATATTTTTGAAATCCTATCTTTTCTAAGTATTCTGATGCCGTAAGGTACATTCTTTCTATATCATCTTCAATCGATAGATTTATCTTGCCATTTTTTAAATCTTTTTCTAATGGAGTTCCCTTTTCTATAGATAATTCATACAATGAAATATGCTTTATCGAAAAGGAAGTAGCAATTTTTATTGAGTTGATGAAACTTGTTATTGATTGGTAAGGAATTCCATAAATTAGATCAACTGAAACATTTTCAAAACCTGAATTTATTACCCTTTTTAACACCTTCAATGAATCTTTACAGTTATGGGGTCTCCCTAAAATTTTTAGTTCATTGTCAGAAAAAGATTGTATGCCAATGCTAATTCTATTGACTCCAAAATCTCTAAATAAATTAAGTTTTTCTATAGATACTGTCGAAGGATTTACTTCTATAGAAAACTCGACATTTTCTTGAATTTTATAATTTTCTATCAGGGCTGAAAGTATTTTTTCTAATGCTTTAATACTCAAACAACTTGGAGTTCCACCACCTATGTAGATGGTTTTAATATTATGGTCAATCCTTTTTGTAAGTTCTATTTCTTTAAGCAATGCATCCACATAGACTAATTCTAAAAATTTTTCATATGATACTGAGTAAAAATTACAGTATCTACATTTTCTAATACAAAAGGGAACATGAACATAAAGAGATGAAAAAAAACTCTCCATCCTTTATAATAACTTTTAATGAAATTTTTTGAAAAATTACTCTTTCCAAATCTTGACTGGATTCAACTTGAAATATCGGGGCTTTGTAATGCCTCTTGTTTTTATTGTCCACACACAATTTATAGAAAAAAATGGATAGGTAAAAATTTCAGTCTGAAAGATTTTTATAATATTGTTCCTTATTTAAAAAAGGTTAAACTTCTCTATTTACAGGGTTGGGGAGAACCATTTTTAAATCCCAATTTTTTTGATTTTGTAGAAATAGCAAAAAAGGAGGGTTGTATTGTTGGAACAACAACAAATGGTATGCTCATTGGAGATAAAGAGATTGACAAAATCATTGATTCAGGACTTGATATTATAGCCTTCTCTTTAACAGGGATAAAGAAAAATGATTTATTAAGAGAGGGGACAAAAATTGAAAAAATACTGACAATTATTAATATCCTCCATAAAAAAAGGATAAATAAAGGACTTCTAACTCCCAAAATTCATATTGCCTATTTATTACTTTCATCAAATTATGATGAAATTGAAGATATTCCCACTTTTTTCTCAAATTCTGGGATTGATCACATAGTAATAAGTCTTCTTGACTTAATTCCAGACTCCTCCTTCGAATCAGAATCCCTTATTCCTAAAAACATCCAAGAGTATAATTTATTAACAGATAAATTAGAGAGAATAACAATAAAAGGTAAAAAGGAAAAATTGGAGATATCTTTTAATATACCCCATCCCCATAAAAAATCAAAGGTTTGTTCTGAAAGAGCACTGTCAGCCCTATTCATAAATTCACTTGGATATGTGTCACCCTGTATATTCACAGGTATTCCTGCTGAAGATGTGAAAAATTTGTATTTCGGGAATATAAAAAATAAAAATTTATACTCTATATGGAACTCTAAAGAATATAAAAAGTTCAGAGAGGATTACATTTTAGAAAACCCACCATCACCCTGCAATGTTTGTAATAAATTCAGAATAATCCACTATTAAACTATATTTAAAATTTCCTAATTATATCAATAACAGTAATCTCTGGAGGAGCAAATATTCTTACCGGTGGACCCCATGTTCCTGTTCCACGGCTTGTATATAAATAACATCCATTTATATCTCTAAGACAACCAGCCTGCTTTGGATAATAAAGGGCTGTAATTATACTGAATGGGAAAAGTTGTCCTTTATGTGTATGTCCAGAAAGTTGAAGATCAAAAAGACTTCTTGATTGCTCATTTATTAGAGGTCTATGTTTAAGTAAAATTAAATAACCTCCATTCTGAAAATTTTTTAAAAGTTCAACCTCTGAAATCTTTGGTTTAAATCCGAATCTTATTGATTCTAAGTCATCGACTCCAACTATATTAACATTAAAATTTTCTATATAAACGCCTTCATTTCTTAAAATCTTGAATCCTGACTTTTCAATAAAAGATAGCGCCTGATTAATTCCTGCATAAAACTCGTGATTTCCTGTTATGGCATACTTACCAAAGGGTGTTTTCAATTCTTTTAATATTTCAGCAATACTGTTAAGCCTGTCTATCTGTCCATCAACAAGGTCTCCTGTAGAAACTACAATATCAGGATCTAAAATTTTTATTTTTTCGACAATGTTTCTTACTCTATCATTTCTGATAATTAAACCAATATGAACATCTGAAATCTGAACAATTCTTAAATTATTTATTATCTTATCTGATTCAATAGTAATTTTTTCAATCTTTATATTTCGAGCTTCAAAATATCCATAAAAAACAAACAAAAAGGCACAAACCAAGGGAAATATAAAATGAAATTTTTTTAATCCGAGAAAACTAAAAAGTGAAAGATCTCTACCCATTACTTTTGAAATTAGAAAGAGCAAAAATCTTCCAAAATCTGTTATTAAACCAAAGAATAAAAAAAGAAAAATAAATGCCATCCACAAATAGCCAATCCATGAAAGCAAAATCGCAAAAGTCTCTAATCCTTCTTTTTCTGAAATTCTTATTATTACAGGAGAAAAAACCATCAATAAGAGAAAAAGGATAATAGTAACTTGAATCAAAATAGAGAGATTAAAAGCTGATTTAAGCTTAATAAAAAAATAGACATGAATCAAAGCATAGAGAGAGAAAAAAGTAATAAAAAAAATTCTCATACATAATATTCTAAAAAATTTTTTCAAAAAAAATCCCATTTTATTGTAGAATTATAAAAAACATTTTTTAGGAGGTGTTCCATGAGAGAAGAAGAGATCATTGAAATTCTTAAAAAGGAAAATGAAGAATTTCGTAAGCTTTATGAGGAACACAGGAAACTTGATGCTTTACTTGATGAAATTAACAAAAAACATTATTTAACTGCGGAAGAAGAGATTGAAAAGAAGAGAATGCAAAAGGAAAAATTATACAAAAAAGACAAAATGGCTGAAATAATGAGACAGTATAAGCTAACTCACCTTAAAGGAGGAATTTAAGTGAGAAGCGATATTATAAAAAAGGGATTAGAAAGAACTCCTCATAGAGCATTACTCTATGCAACAGGAATTCCTAAGAGTAAAATAGGAAGTCCTTTTATAGGAGTTGCATCGAGTTTTACTGATATTATCCCAGGACATATTTCTATGAATGAACTTGAACGATTTATTGAAAAGGGTATTCACAGTGCTGGTGGATATCCTTTTCTTTTTGGAATTCCAGGAATATGCGATGGAATATCAATGGGACATCAGGGTATGAAATATTCTTTACCATCAAGAGAATTAATTGCTGACATAATTGAATGCATAGTTGAAGCCCATCAATTTGATGGTATAGTTTTACTTACCAATTGTGACAAAATAACTCCTGGAATGCTTATGGCTGCTGCAAGACTTGATATCCCAGCAATTGTTCTTACTGCTGGACCAATGCTATCGGGTTATTACAAAGGTCAAAGAAGAAATCTAACAACTGATACTTTTGAAGCTGTAGGAAAGTTTAAAAAAGGATTGCTTACTCAAAGAGATATAGAAAATCTTGAAATGTGTGCTTGTCCAACAGCAGGTTCCTGTCAAGGAATGTATACAGCTAATACTATGGCTTGTATTACAGAAGCAATGGGAATGAGCCTTCCTGGAGTTGCCGCTACACCTGCTGTAATGAGTGAAAAAAGAAGATTAGCCTTTGAAACAGGAGAAAAAATCGTAGAACTTGTTAAGAAAAAAATAAATGCAAGGAAAATAATAACTAAGGAATCTATATATAATGCTATCATGGTAGATATGGCATTAGGAGGCTCAACAAACACAGTGCTACATATAAAAGCAATTGCCAATGATGCTGGTGTCGATCTTCCTTTAGAAGTATTTGATGAAATTAGTAGAAAAACTCCCCATATTGTTAATATTATTCCTTCTGGACAACATTATATGGAGGACCTTTATAGAGCTGGAGGAATTCCTGCAGTATTAAATAGGCTTAAAGACAAGCTGTTTTCTAATTTAACAGTTTCAGGAGTTGATATAAAAGAAATTGCCAAAAAAGCTGAAATTTATGATGAGGATGTTATTAGACCCATAAAAAAAGCATACCATACTGAAGGTGGAGTTGCAATACTTAAGGGAAATCTTGCACCCAATGGTGCTGTAGTGAAGCAAACTGCTGTGTCACCTAAGATGCTTAAATTTGAGGGTACTGCTAAATGTTTTGATTCTGAGGAAGAGGCTATGAAGGCAATTCTTGATGGCAAGATAACTGAAGGTGATGTAGTAATAATAAGATATGAAGGCCCAGCAGGTGGACCTGGTATGAGAGAAATGCTTTCTCCAACATCTGCAATTACAGGAATGGGACTTAATGAATCTGTTGCTCTTATTACTGATGGAAGATTTTCAGGGGGTACTCGTGGTCCTTGTATTGGACATGTATCTCCTGAAGCTGCGAAAGGAGGACCAATTGCAGTTGTAAAAGATGGCGATAAAATTCTTATTGATATTCCTAAGAGAAATCTTGAATTGTTGATTCCCAAAACTGAACTTAATAAAAGATTGAAAGTTTGGAAACCACCTAAACCAAAGGTTAAAAGAGGATACTTAACAAGATATGCTCGAATGGTACAATCTGCTGACAAAGGTGCAATCCTTGAATGAAAGTTGGAATAATTCAGTTAGACATTGTCTGGGAGAAAAAGGAAGAGAATTTTAAAAAAGTTGCAACCTTTATTGAAAAAGCTGGCAATGTAGATTTAATTGTTCTTCCAGAGATGTTTAATACTGGATTTACTATGAATACAAATTTAGCAGAACAAAGAGGGGGCATAACAGAACAATTTCTTTCAAAGATTGCCTCCTCTTTAAAATTAAAAATACTTGCTGGCTACTCTTTAAACAATAATGGAAAAATTTATAATATTGCCTCTCTATTCAATGAAGATGGTTCAATATATTGCATCTATGCTAAGATTCATCTTTTTAGCCCTCTTAAAGAAAATATTTTTTATCAATCAGGAGAAAAACCTGTAATATTTCAAATCAATCAAATTCCCTGCAGTGTCTTTATTTGTTATGATTTAAGATTTCCAGAATTGTTTAGAAAAATAGCAAAAGATGTCAATGTAATATTTCTCATTGCTAATTGGCCATCTGCAAGAGATGACCACTGGCTTTGCCTTCTTAGGGCACGGGCAATAGAAAATCAGTGCTATATTGTAGGAGTAAATCGAGTTGGCAAAGACGAAAATGGAATAATTTACACAGGTCATTCTGCTGTTTTTGATCCTTGGGGTAATCAAATCTTTCTTGCAAATGAAAAGGATGGATTATATATAGTTAACATTGAGATTAATAAAGTTATAGAAACAAGAAAAAATTTTCCCTTTTTAGAGGATAAAAAGTTTTAATACACTACTCTTTTAAAAGCTTCAACAATTTCAGAATCAAATAATTCACCTGCCTTTGAAATTATGTATGTAATTGCAACATCTTTATCATAATGCATTCTATGGGGTCTGTCTGAAGTTAAGGCTGTATAAACATCGCTTACTGCTATTATTCTGGCAATTTTAGGAATATTTTTCTTTAAACCTCGTAAATAACCCTGCCCATTAAGTCTTTCATGATGAAATCCAATAGCATCTTTTAATATTTCATTGCTTCCAGCTGATGACAACTTTTCAAATAACACTTCACCCCATAAAACATGAAGTTGAAAAATTTTAATTTTTTGGTCATCAAAATTTTTATCAGAGAAAAGTATACTTGATGGAATACAAATTTTTCCTATATCATGAATGTATCCAGCAAGCTTTATATCTTTACTTTGTTCATCCATCATTATAGCTATTCTGTTGCTCATCTCGGCAACATTAATTGAATGCTGACTTATAATCAGATTTTCATTATATGATTTAGGATTTTCAAGTATGGATTTGACAGCGGTTACAATACCTGCAGATTCTTTAATTAAAAGCATTTTTTTAAAAAATAAAAAAATATCGTCAAAATTACAAAAAAACAAAACTATATGTCCTGCAAGCTTAATAGCAAGGGAGGATATGTCTTCTATGTTATAGAAAAATCTTCTTGCAAAATAAATAAGAAATACTTTGATCTTTCTTTAATTGTATATATAGGTTCAAAATTAAATTCTTCGCTTTCAAAAATCCATATATCAGGTGTAGCAAAATTTCTTTTAAAACTTATTTCTAAATTAGACAAGCGAATATTTCTTATAGATATAAGATTTTGATTATCTATATCCCAATTTACATTTAATTTGATATCTTTGTAACTTTTCTTAATCAATGTGTTACTTTCCTATTTTAAATTGAATTACTTGGACATATATCATACAAAGGACATTTTTTATGCTCTGGAGATTTTGCTTTACATATCTGTCTACCTAACATAATCAAAAGATGAGTAAGTCTTCCCCATTCTTCTCTTGGCGTTATTTTCATTAAATCTTGCTCAATTTTATCAGGATCTGTATGTTCTGTTAAGCCAAGTAATTTAGAAATCCTTTTTACGTGTGTATCTACAGCAATTCCCTCATTTATTCCAAAGGCATTCCATAACACAATATTTGCTGTTTTTCTGCCTACACCAGGTAAAGTTAATAAATCTTCCATTTTATCAGGAACTTTACCATTAAATTTTTTTAAAAGTTCCTTTGCAAGATTTTTTATATATGTTGCTTTATTTTTATAAAAATTTATGCTTCTTATGTCATTTTGTAATTCTTCAATGGATACATTTGCATAATCTAAAGCTGTTTGATATTTTCTAAAAAGTCTTTCTGTAACTTTATTTACATTAACATCTGTTGTTTGAGCTGAAAGAATAGTGGCAACTAATAAATCAAGAGGTGTTTTGAAATTCAATGCTGTTTTGACATCTGGATATATTTTTTCTAATCGCTTTATAATCTCAATTACCTTTTCTTTTTTATCCATATTATTAAATTTTTTCTACTTTTTGAGATTTCATTATCTTTTTTGCAATCATAAATACAATAAAAGCAATAATTGCAAAATTTATACATTCTCCTAAAAAGGCTCCCCAACCAATTAAAATAGGACCTATTGAAAATTTAGCTGTCTTCCATTCACCCCCAGGAATAAACGATGTAATTATTGGCATTATAATGTTATCCACAAGGGATTTAACTAAGGCTGTAGAAGCAGATCCCATAATAAATGCTATTGCTAAGGCTATAACTTTATACTGTTTGATAAAATCTAAGAACTCTTTTACCATTCCCATATTAACTGTTTAGATTGTAATAGAAATAAAAAATTTTTTTCAAATACTTAATAATTCTATCCTATAATAATTGATAGTGTCTATAAAGTTCTCATTTGTCAAAGGATTATATTTGAAATAAAAAAGGTGACTTATACAGGAGCAATCAGATGAGCCAAATTTTTGTATAAAATTATCAGATATTTGAAGAATTTTTTCAACTAGAAAACACTCCCTTTTAAAGTTTGTAATTATAGGAATATCATTTAAAATTTTTGCTTTTTGTAGAAAATAATCAATATGCCAATGTAATTTTTTAGATTTTCTTTTATGACGTTCAATTCTTTTTGATAGCCCCCTTTTAGCTGAACCAATATAAACATAGTAGCCCTCTTTGAAATATATTTCCTCAAGATTACCTATTTTTATTTTTTTATCTTGGGGAAGATAAATTACTAATAAATAAACTCCTCTGTCTTTCAGTTGACTATCAATAAAATCGTAGGGAATACTTACTTCCTTTAGAGTGTTTAAATGACTCAAGGTTTTATCCCATCCAACAGCAATTGCTCTTATTTCAACCTTATCTTTTACTTCCATAAAAACTTTAGCAAACTCAAAATCAATATGATAGGCTGGAAGAAAATATTTTATCTGAGGATTCATGATAACAAAAAGAACAGATGCTTTCAATCCTTTTTTAGACAGCTCTCCTAATTCATATAAATGCCTTCTTCCTCTTTCTGTTATTGCATCAGGAAACATGGCAATTTTTTCCCCAAAAAGAGTGCATGTTTTTATCTCAAGATAAAGCTCCTTCTGTCCATCACTTAATAGTAAATCAAATCTACTATTTCCTACTTTGATTTCTTCTTTAATGACTTTATATTCTTTATAAATAGGAAATGCTTTATTTTTAATTAGCTCGCTAATAACTCGATTTGTAAGATGAGTATGAAGTAGTATAACATTTTCATTTTTTTTACATCCTAACACAGTAAAGGGAAGTTTTTGATTTTTCGAATTTTCAACAAGAATTAATTCTGTTTTATTAGGGATTAATAGTTCCCAGAGACGACCTGGATTTGGTAAATAACAATCTTTAATTTCTGTATTTATCTTTGCAGACAAAACAAATCTATTTTTTCTTTTAATAAAGGTGCCTCGATGTTTATTTATTTCAAAGGGATATTTTAACATTTAAAGAAGATATCGTCTTTTAAGTAATAAAAATGGAAGAGGAAGCAAAATAATCAAGTATATTAAAACATAAAATGAATCTGTTAAAATGGCTCTTTCCATGTTTCCGTAGCAAAAGGCCCTTGCAATATTTACCAAATGAAAGAGAGGATTAATTTTAGCGATGCTTAGTATAATTTCCGACATTTCCTCCAAAGGAAAAAATATCCCAGAGAATAAAAACAATGGAGTTAATATTAAGGTATAAAAATAATTGAATGAATCAATTCCCGGAACTAATGCAGTAGCAATTAGTGATAAAGAAGCAAATATTAGGCCACAAAAGAAAATAAATGGAATTAAAAATAAAACAAAAGAGGACTTAACCAAGCCAAAAAGAGAAATAACAATAATTATTATGCTTCCATAAATAAGGCTTTTTGTTGCTCCCCATAACAACTCTCCTAAGATAAGCTCATTAAATATTATAGGAGTAGCTAAAATGGCATCAAAGGTTTTTTGATATTCCATCCTTACATAGGTTCCGTAAGTGCATTCATAACTTGCAGCATACATTGCTGACGACATAATTATTCCGGGAGCTATAAATTCAGTGTAAGAAAGTCCGTTTATCTCCTTGATAAATCCTCCAAGTCCATAACCCAAAGCTATAAGATAAAGCATTGGTTCAAAAAAATTTAATGCAATACTTGAACGATATAGCTTACGATAAACAGTTGCATTTCTTTGCCAGACCTTGAATGCCATCCTTATGTTCATTTTTAATCCTCTGTCATATTAAGATAGACCTTTTCAAGATTTCCACCAAATTGTATGGATAAATTTTTTGGAGTATCTGTGACAAGAATTTTACCTTTACCCATTATAGCTATTCTATCACATAATGTTTCTGCCTCTTCCATGTAATGGGTTGTTAAAATTATAGTTTTCCCTAAATGTTTAAGCATTTCTATTCTATCCCATATTTGTCTTCTACTTCGAGGGTCAAGCCCAGTGGTAGGTTCATCAAGAATTAAGATTTCAGGATCATTTATGAGTCCTCTTATAAAAGTTAATTTTCTCTTCATTCCACCTGAAAGTTTTCTGATATTTATTTGTTTCCATTTATAAAGATCTACAAAATTCAATAATTCCTCTGCTCTTTTTAATGCTTCCTTTTTCTTTATATCAAAATATCTTGCATAAACAAGTAAATTTTCAATAACACTTAAATCAGGATCAAGGTTGTTATCCTGAGGAACTACCCCTATTATTCTTTTAATCTCTGGCAAATTTTTTTTATTTAACTCTTTATCAAAAATCTGAATTCTACCTGAAGTTGGCGATATAAATCCGTAAATCATATTCATTAATGTGGTTTTTCCTGCCCCATTAGCACCTAAAAAGCCAAAACACTCTCCCTCTCGGATTTTGAAGCTTACTGAATCAAGAGCTTTAAAATTTTTATAGTATTTGACTAAATTTTCACCAGTGACTGAATCCATGATATTTTAGTATAATAATTTTATGAGATTCATTAAAACATTAATTATCTCCTTCATTCTATTAATTCCTGTAATTTCATATGCTGAACTTTCTCTTATTGAATGCGATGAAAGTAAAATAAAAGGAATTTTTAATCTCATAATTTATTCAAACTCCTTCATAAATGATCCTGAAACTTTTATAATCCTTGATAAATCTGATGATTCTATCGATATTCAACCCTATGCTCCTTCTTTTAAATTTAGAATTTTTTCAAATATAAATGATGCTCAAGCATTAAACATTATTAAAGAAATATTTCAAAATTCTTCTGTAACCTCAATTAAATACAAAGAAATTATAGAATCTGGTAAAATAGTTGGTTATGAAATAAAACCAATTTATTTTCCTTGGGTCTTTGGAATATTAGAACCTATAGAGACAGTTTATAAAAAACAAAACAATTCAATCATAATTTTTATTCGATTAAATCCCATAGTTGAAAAACAACTTTATAACGGTGGAAATTATAAAAGGGATAATTAAAGGGTGAGTGAAAATAAGGAATCACCCACCCTGTCTTTTTTAAATTGTTGTTCTTATAACTTCTTTCCCCTTTTCTTTTAATTTTGCATGGGCAGCAGCAAGCTTGGCTATTGGAACCCTGTAGGGAGAACAACTTACATAATGTAGTCCAATCTTATGGCAAAATTCAATTGATTTTGGATCTCCCCCATGCTCACCACATATTCCAAGTTTAAGATTTTTGTTAACCTTTTTTCCTTTTTTAACAGCTATCTCCATTATCTGACCAACTCCTTCAGTATCAATAGAAATAAAGGGGTCTTCATTTATTATTCTGTGTTCAATATAAAAGGGTAAAAATTTGCCTGCGTCATCTCTTGAAAGTCCGTAAACAGACTGAGTTAAATCATTTGTTCCGAATGAAAAGAACTGAGCTTCAGTAGCAATCTGATCAGCTGTTATTGCAGCACGGGAAAGTTCTATCATTGTTCCTATAGTATAATTGACTTTTACTTTATATTCATTCATCACTTCTTCTGCTGTTTTTATTGTTAAGTCTTTCATTATCTTTAATTCATTTACATGGGCAACAAGGGGAATCATTATTTCAGGAAAAACTTTTATTTTTTTCTTGGCAAGCTCACAGGCTGCCTCCATAATAGCTCTAACCTGCATTTCGTAAATTTCTGGGAAGGTTATTCCAAGACGACAGCCTCTATGACCAAGCATTGGATTAAATTCTTCGAGGGCCTTAATTTTTGCTTTTATTCTTCTTACAGAAACGACCATATCAGAAGAGAGTACTTCTATCTCTTCATCTGTTTTTGGTAAAAATTCATGTAAAGGCGGGTCAAGCAGTCTTATTGTAACAGGTAATCCTTTCATTTCTTTAAATATACCAATAAAATCATCTTTTTGATAGGGCTTTATTTTTTCAAGGGCTTTTCTTCTTTGTTCAACTGTATCGGATAAAATCATCTCTCTGAATGCCTTAATTCTCTCTGATTCAAAAAACATGTGTTCTGTTCTACAAAGCCCTATTCCTGTTGCACCAAAACCTCTTGCAATACGAGCATCCTTTGGAGTATCTGCATTTGCTCTAACCTTAAGTTTACTAATTTCTTCAGCCCATTTCATGATTATGTAAAACTCTTTTGGAAGTGTTGGCATTACAAGAGGTGCCTCTCCAAGAATTACTTCTCCAGTTGTTCCATTTAATGTTATAATGTCACCTTCTTTTACCGTGAGATTACTTACAGTAAAATATTTTTCCTCTTCATTAATATTTATTGCTGCACATCCTACAACACAGCATTTACCCATTCCTCTTCCAACTACTGCTGCATGGGATGTCATTCCTCCACGAGCTGTCAGTATTCCCTGAGCAACTGCCATTCCTCCAATATCCTCAGGAGATGTTTCATTTCGCACAAGTATAACTTTTTCTCCTTTTTCTGCCCATTCTTCAGCATCCTGAGCTGAAAAAACAACCTTACCTACAGCAGCGCCAGGACTTGCAGGTAATCCCTTTGCTATTACTTGAACTTCTGCTTTTGAATCAATTGTAGGATGAAGAAGTTGATTGAGTTGTTCAGGCTCTATTCTTAAAAGTGCAGTTTTTTTGTCAATCAGTTTTTCATTAACCATATCAACAGCAATTTTGATTGCTGCAGCTGCAGTTCTTTTACCAACTCTGGTCTGAAGCATATAGAGTTTACCTTCCTGAATTGTAAACTCTATATCAAGCATGTCTCTGTAATGCCTTTCCAGTTTTTGGCATATTTTTTCAAGTTGATAGTATATTTTGGGCATTCTCTTCTTTAACTCTTCAATTTTTAAAGGAGTTCTAATTCCTGCAACAACATCCTCTCCCTGAGCATTTGGCAAAAATTCAGCAAAGAAGCGCTTTTCACCTGTAGATGGATCTCTTGTAAATCCTACACCTGTTCCAGAGTTTTCACCCATATTTCCAAAAACCATTGCAACAATATTGCAGGCTGTACCAAGATCATCTGGTATTCCATGGAGTCTTCGATAAGTCACTGCTCTGTCACCATACCAGGAGTCAAAAACAGCTTTTATTGCCATTTTTAATTGTTCATAAGGATCTGAAGGGAAATCTTTTCCTGTTTCTGTTTTATAAAACTCTTTATATTTTTCAACCAGTGTTTTAAAATCATCTGCATCAAGCTCTGTATCTAATTTAACTCCTTTTTTTTCCTTTATATCATCAAGTAAATCCTCAAATTTTTTTCTATCTATGTCCGTAACAATGCTACCAAACATAGTAATAAATCTTCTGTAAGTATCATAGGCAAATCTTTCATTTTTTGTCTTATTTATCAATCCGTTAAGTGTTTCATCATTTAAGCCAAGATTTAAAACTGTATCCATCATTCCGGGCATAGAAAATTTTGCACCAGACCTTACAGAGACAAGTAGAGGATTTTTGGGATCACCGAATTTACATCCCATTGATTTTTCTACTTTTTTAAGATTACTTAAGACTTCATTCCACATTCTCTCTGGAAATTTTTTACCTAATTTAAAGTATTCTCTGCATGCCTCAGTAGTAATTGTAAACCCTGAAGGAACAGGTATTCCAAGATTAGTCATCTCAGCAAGACCTGCACCTTTGCCTCCAAGAAGATCCTTCATCTGCCCTGTGCCTTCTGCTTTTCCATCTCCAAAGTAGTAAACATATTTTTTCTCAGATTTTAATTTTTTAGTTTTTGAAGTAATTTTTACTGAATGTTTTTTAATTTTGGTTTTAGATTTTGACGCCATCTGCAGGCTCCTCCTAAAAATAATTATTCATAAATAGCTATTCATATTACAATTATATATAAAAATTTTTCAAGAATATTTGAGAAAAGATATTGACATTTTAAATAAACTATTTTCAAACTATGCTTCATGGAGAAAATTTTTATAAAGCCACTAAAAAAATATGGAAGTTTATGGATTTATAAAAATGAAATATTCTCTGATATATCTAATCTTTACGCTGGAATTCTTGTAAAAGTATATGAATCAAAAAGTAATAAATTTATTGGTGTAGGATATATAAATCCCAAATCAACAATTTCTATAAGACTGCTTAGTTTCAAAGAATTAACAATTGATGAACATTTTTTTAGAAGTAGAATTATCCACTGTAAGCAATACAGGGAAGAATTTTTGGGACTAAAGGAAAATTATCGATTGATTTTCAGCGAATCAGACTTTTTACCTGGATTGATTGTTGATAAATATAATAAATGTTTAGTTATTCAGATATTAACTGCAGGAATGGAAAACTTTAAAGAAATGATAATCAAAATATTAGATGACATCTTTAAACCTGAAATAATAATTCTTAGAAATGATTCCCACTCAAGATTAAAAGAAGGATTAAAACTTGAAAAAACTATTGTAAAAGGAGCCCTAAATGAATTTCATTTAATAATTGAAGATGATATTAAATTTTTGTTTAATCCTCTTCATGGACAAAAAACAGGCTTTTTTCTTGATCAAAGAGAAAATAGAACTTTCCTTAAAAATCTTGTTACCAAAGGGGAAGGACTTGATCTTTTTTGTTATGTCGGCTCATGGAGCCTTCATATGGCAAAAAAAGGAATAAAGATAACGGGAATTGATAGTTCTCAAAATGCAATAGATTTAGCTAAAGAAAATGCAAGAATAAATAATTTAATTGATAAATCTCAGTTTATAAAGACAGATGTTTTTGATTATTTAAAATGGGAGATAAAAAAAAATAAAAAATACGATGTAGTTGTTGTTGATCCTCCGGCTTTTGTAAAATCAAAAAATGAAAAAAAGGATGCTTTGGAGGGTTATTTAAACCTGAATACATTAGCAATAAAACTTTTAAAAAAAGAAGGAATTATTGCTACTTCATCATGTTCTCAACATGTATCTGATTACGAGTTTTATGAAGTCATAAAAGAGGCTTTTTTAAAAAATAAAAAAACAGGGAAATTAATATATAAAGGAACACAAAGTAAAGATCATCCTATACTTCTAAGTATGCCAGAGACATTCTATTTAAAATGTTTAATTATTAAATTATTTGACTAAAATAAACTGATTTAATTAAACTTTTAGATTATGCGGATGAAATTTTTTGTTGCCAACTGGAAAATGAATAAAACTGTTAAGGAATCATTAAATTTTCTTAGAGATTTTATCCCATTAATTAAAGAAATAAAGGATAGAGAAATTGGTATTGCCCCAACCTTTGTATGTCTTGAAAGCGTTGGTAAAACATTAGAAAATACTCCTATTAAGCTCTGTGCACAAAATGTTTTTTATGAAAAAAAAGGTGCTTACACTGGAGAGATTTCTCCAACAATGCTAAAAGATTTAAATGTTGAGTATGTAATAATCGGACATTCAGAAAGAAGAAAGTATTTTCAAGAGACAGATGAAGTAATAAATCGTAAAATTAAGGCATCTATTGACGAACAATTGAAAGTTATTTTTTGTATTGGAGAGATAATTGAGGAAAGACAATCTAATATGACCTTTGATGTTTTAAAAAGACAGATAGAGAAAGGACTTGAAAATATAAACAATCCCAGTTCTATTGTTTTAGCCTATGAGCCAGTCTGGGCAATTGGTACAGGGATAGTTGCATCAGAAAAACAGATTGAAGAAGCCCATGCATTTATTCGCGATAAATTAAAAGAGATTTACTCTGAAAAAGCTGACTCTGTAAGAATACTTTACGGTGGAAGTGTCACTCCAGAAAATATTCATGCCATAATTAATATAGATAATGTTGATGGTGTTTTAGTAGGTGGGGCAAGTCTTGATGCTCAAAAATTTTCAAAAATTGTAAAATATGAAAAACAAAAATAAATAAGGAGGATTCTATGAAAACCCTGCTTTTAACTTTTCACATAATCCTATGTATTGTAATGATTATTGTTGTTTTACTTCACAGAGGTAAAGGTGCTGAGCTTGGGCCTGCTTTTGCAGGAGGTTCATCACAAACTCTTTTTGGACCAAGAGGTGCAGCAACATTTCTCAACAAAGTTGCAACAGTAGTGGCAGTGTTGTTTATGCTTTCATCATTCTTTTTGACCTATATAACCACAAGAAGCAAATCAGTTGTTTCAGATGTAAATGTTCCAGTTCAGACCCAGCCTGTTCAACCAGCACAGCAACCAGCAGGAGAACAACCTCAACAAAAATAAATGTTAAAAAAATATGTTTGTCTGCTTCTTTTTTTAATATTATTCCTGATTTCATGCGAAAAAGCTCCAGAGGTAAAAGAACCCTTTTGTCTTACAGGAGCTTCCTCTGCTGATGCAAAAAGACTTCTTCCACTTTTTGCCTCTGATAGCGCAAGTGCTGATATTAGTGGAAGAATTTTCAATGGTCTTACAAAATATGACAAAGATTTAAATATTATTGGTGATCTTGCTGAAAGATGGACAATATCAAAAAATGGCAAAGAGATAATTTTTTATTTAAGAAAAGGAATTAAATGGCATGATGGTGTTGAATTTACAGCAGAAGATGTTGTTTTTACATATAACGCAGTCACAGACACTAAAAATCCCACGCCTTATAGCAGTAATTACGGTCCTGTAAAAGAAGTAAAAGTAATTGATAAATATACAGTAAAAGTGATTTATGAAAAACCCTTTGCACCAGCCTTAGAGTCCTGGGGAATGGGAATTCTACCGAAACATTTACTTGAAGGTAAAGAACTTTTTAATTCTCCTTTAAACAGAAATCCTATTGGAACAGGACCTTATAAAATAAAGGAATGGGTTACAGGTCAAAGAGTTATTATTAATAGAAATGAAAATTATTATGAAGGCACTCCATTTTTTGAAAAATTTATTTCACGAATAATTCCAGACCCTTCAACAATGTTTCTTGAATTAAGATTTGGTGGAATTGATTTTATGGGACTTGCTCCAGCTCAGTATAAATATTATGGAGAAAAATCATATTTTAAAAAATATTTCAATGTTTACAAATATCCTTCCTTTGGATACACATACATTGGCTATAATCTTAAAGACCCTTTATTTTCAGAAAAAAAAGTTCGTCAGGCAATTGCCCATGCAATAAATAAAAAAGAAATAATTGAGGGAGTTTTACTTGGTTACGGAACTCCCTGTACAGGACCTTTTCCACCTTCATCATGGGCATATAATCCAAATGTAAAGGATTTTGAATATAATCCAGAAAAAGCAAAAGAAATCCTACATGAGCTTGGCTGGAAGTTAGATACTGATGGAATAATGACAAAAGATGGCAAAAAATTTTCATTTGTTTTGCTTGTTAATCAAGGAAATGAAGCAAGGCTTAAAACTGCACAAATCATTAAGGAACAGCTTAAGAAAATCGGGATTGAACTAAAAATAAGAGTTCTTGAATGGCAGAGCTTTCTTGAACTTGTTACAAAAAGGCAGTTTCAGGCAGTTTTGCTTGGCTGGTCACTTTCCCGTGACCCAGATTTATATGACATTTTTCATTCATCTAAAACCAAGCCAGGAGAGTTTAATTTTGTAAGTTACAGCAATAAAGAAGTTGATAGCATCATTGAAAAGGCAAGAGAGATTCTTGATATAGAAGAAAGGAAAAGGCTTTACTGGAAGATTCATGAAATAATAACAGAAGATCAACCCTATACATTTCTTTATGTACCTGATACAATAATTGCTATAAATAAAAGAATTAAAGGAATTGAGCCAGCTCCAGCAGGAATATGGCACAATTACATTTTCTGGTATGTGCCAAAAAATCGTATAGATTGGTATAATTAAAGATATGAAAAATTTATTGATAATTTTATTGCTCTTTCTGTTTGCAAATCCAATCCTTGCTCAGGATACTGCACTTTCAAAACTTAATAAAGCCTATAAAAATATAAATGATGCAAGTGGTAGTTTTATCCAGACAAGCTACATTAAAGATTTAGATAAAACTCAAAAATTTAAAGGAAGATTCTTTATAAAAGGAGATAAAATCAGATGGCAATATGAAGGAGAATTTCCTCAGGTTATTTTTCTTAATAGAGAAACTCTCATTGTATATGACAGAAAAAGAAAACAGGCAATACAAAGTATTTTTTCTGAAGAAAAATACGGTCAACTCCCTATTGCTCTTCTTTCAAGAATGGCTGATTTTGAAAAGGATTTTGAAATTACTGAAAAATCAGAAAATACTTTAATACTTATTCCTAAAACTAAAATGGGAAACATCAAAAAGATTGAAATTACAATTCAAGATGAAGATTTCCCAATAAAACTCCTTAAATTTATAGATACTTCAGTGAATACAGTAAGAATAGACTTTTATTCAGTAACAATAAATAAAAATCTTAAAGATTCAATCTTTCAATTCATCCCTAAAAAGGATGACAATGTTCTAAAATATTAACTATCTTATTCACGGAGGCAAAAATGTCTAAGAAAAAAATTGCTATAACTATGGGAGATCCAGCAGGTATAGGTCCTGAAATTATTGTTAAAGCCTTTGCACAGGAAGACATTTATAAAATCTGTAATCCTATTGTTATAGGAGATAGAAGCATTATTAAGGAAGCCATCAAGACAATAGGACTGGATTTTGACCCTGACAACATAGAAATATTAAATCTTAATGAAATAAAAAATCCTTCAAAACTTAAAAAAGGCGTGCCTTCTGAAGAATCTGGAAGAGCTTCTTTTTCTTACATAATAAAAGCTGTTGAATTATGTAGACTTGGAATAGTTTCTGCAATTGTTACCTGTCCAATTACAAAAATAGCCCTACGAATGGCAGGACTTCCTTGGCTTGGGCATACAGATATGCTTGCTGAACTTACTGATACAGATGATTATGCAATGGCTTTTTACAGCGAGCAATTAAAAATAATTCTTACAACAATCCATGTCCCTCTGAAAGATGTTCCTCATTTAATTAAAAAAGAAAAAGTAATAAAAACCATATTTTTTGCAAAAAAAGCCTGTGATATGCTTCAAATTGAAAATCCTCGCATTGCAGTCTGTGGGCTTAATCCACACGCAGGAGAAGAAGGTATTATAGGAAGAGAAGAAATTGATGAAATTAAACCGGCAATTAAAGAAGCTAAAGCTTTAGGGATAAATGTTTCAGGACCCTACCCTGCTGATACTATTTTTAAAAAAGCGTTTGATGGTGAATTTGATATTGTAGTTGCAATGCATCATGATCAAGCACTTGCTCCATTTAAACTTATTGCCTTTCAGAAAGGAGTAAACTTCACAGTAGGACTTCCATTTATAAGAACATCTCCAGATCATGGAACAGCCTATGATATAGCATGGCAGGGAAAGGCAGAACCTACAAGCCTCATTGAGGCTATTAAACTTGCATCAAGGATGGTGACTATATGAAACTATTTACTCCCTTTGAAATTAAAAAAATAAAAATGCCTAACAGAATTGTGCGCTCTGCAACATATGAAAAAATGGCAGATGAAGATGGTTTTGTTACAGAAAGACTCATAAATCTCTATATAAATCTTGCAAAAGGCGGAGTTGGTTTAATAATTACTGGAAATGCTCTTGTTCATGTATCTGGAAGATGTGCTCCTAAGATGCTTTGTATTCATAATGATTTTTACATTGAAGGATTAAGAAAACTAACCTATGCTGTTCATGAAGCTGGTGGAAGAATTGTAATTCAGCTAAGTCATGGTGGAAGACAGTGTGCTTCCCTTTTTCTTGGTGGTAGTAAACCAGTTGCACCTTCAGAAGTATATGAACCGATTTATAAAGTCAAGCCACGCGAGCTTACACATGAAGAAATATGGGAAATTATTGAATCCTTCGGTAAATCTGCAAGAAGAGCTAAAGAAGCAGGATTTGATGGTATTCAGATTCATGGAGCCCATGGATATCTTGTAAATCAGTTTCTATCTCCCTATACAAACAAAAGAAATGATTACTGGGGAGGCGATGAAGAAAGAAGATTCCATTTTCTTGAAGAAGTTTATAACAGCATCCGAGACAATGTAGGATATGACTTCCCAGTGATGATAAAACTTAATGCCTCTGACTTTGTTGAAGGAGGACTTACTTTAGAAGAAAGCCTAAGAATTGCTAAAAGACTTGAAAATTTAGGAATAGATGCAATTGAGGTAAGTGGTGGAATTGTGGAATCAAAACCTGAAGAAAGGCCTGTAAGGATGAAGATTGATTCACCAAAGAAAGAAGCTTATTTTAGAGAATTTTCAAGAGAATTTAAAAAAAATCTTAAGGTTCCTATTATGCTTGTAGGAGGGATTCGTTCTCGCTCAGTGGCAGAGGATATCTTACAAAAAAATGATGCAGACTTGATTTCTCTTTCAAGGCCTTTAATTATAGAGCCTGATTTACCAAAAAAATGGATGAAAGGGAAAGAATTATCTGACTGCATATCATGCAATGGATGTATGAGATTTATGAAGTTGGAATATGTTAAATGTACACAACTTGAAAAAAAGAAATAAATTGCTTTAAGTTAATTGAGAAAAATTTTCAAGGAGGTTAGACTTTGGAACTTCATAAATTAACAGTTGTACAACTGGCAAGAATGATTCACAGAGGAGAAATAAGGGCACATGAAATCATTATAGATGTATTTAAAAGAATTCAGGAAGTTGAGGGAAAAGTTAAAGCTTTTATAACTTTGACTGTAGAAAAAGCCTATAATATGGCAAAGGATGCTGAAAATGCAGTTTTTTCAGGTAAAAAAGGTATTTTAACAGGCATTCCTATAGCTGTAAAGGATAACATATGCACGAAAGGAATTCTTACGACTTGCGCGTCAAAGATTCTATATAACTTTCATCCACCCTATGAAAGCACAGTTACATCAAAACTTATTGAGAATAAATATGTTCTTATTGGCAAAACCAATATGGATGAATTTGCAATGGGTTCATCAACTGAAAACTCAGGATTTCACATAACAAGAAATCCCTGGGATTTAGAAAGAGTTCCTGGAGGAAGCTCTGGAGGAAGTGCTGCTGCTGTGGCTGCTGATGAATGCATCGCAGCACTTGGTTCTGACACAGGAGGAAGTATCAGACAACCAGCCTCCTTTTGTGGAGTTGTTGGACTTAAACCAACCTATGGAAGAGTTTCCAGATTTGGACTTGTTGCCTTTGCTTCTTCATTGGATCAAATTGGTCCTATTACAAAATGTGTCGCAGACTCTGCATTAATTATGAATGTAATAGCAGGATATGACCCTAAAGATTCAACATCTGCTCCAATTGGTATCAGTGATTTTACAGAGTATCTTGGTAAGGATATAAAGGGATTTAAAATTGGTATTCCTAAAGAATACTTCATAGAAGGTATGGATAAGGAAGTTCAAGAAAGAATAAATGATGCCATAAAACATCTTGAGTCTCTTGGCTGCATTCCCATTGAAATCTCTTTACCCCATACTGAATATGCTGTTGCCACTTATTATATAGTCGCTACTTCCGAAGCTTCTTCAAACCTTGCAAGATATGATGGAGTAAAATATGGACTCAGAGTTACAGGTAAAGATTTACTTGAAATGTACATGAAAACAAGGTCAAAAGGTTTTGGGACTGAAGTAAAAAGAAGAATAATGCTTGGAACCTATTCTCTTTCAGCAGGATATTATGATGCATATTATAAAAAAGCCTTACAGGTCAGAACCCTTATAAAGCAAGATTTTGAAAAAGCATTTGAAAAAGTTGATTTTATTGTAACACCAACTGCACCTACTCCAGCTTTTAAAATTGGTGAAAAAATAGATGACCCCCTTCAAATGTATCTATCTGATATATTTACAATTTCTGTTAATCTTGCAGGACTTCCTGCTATATCAATACCTTGCGGATTCAATATGAAGGGACTTCCCATTGGACTTCAGATTATTGGAAAACCCTTTGATGAAGCTGGAATACTTCAGCTTGCCTATGCTTATGAACAATCAAATCCATGGCATAAAATGAAACCAACTTTATAAAAAGGAGTGAAAATGCAATACGAAGCAGTAATTGGATTAGAAGTTCATGCTCAACTTTTAACGGAAAGTAAAATATTTTGTAGTTGCTCTACCCAATTTGGAGCAGAACCTAATACCCAAGTTTGTCCTGTCTGTCTTGGAATGCCAGGGGTGCTTCCAGTATTAAATAAAAGAGCAGTTGAATACACAATTAAGACAGGACTGGCAATGAACTGTAGGATTGCTCCCTACAGTAGATTTGCAAGAAAAAATTATTTTTATCCTGATCTTCCAAAGGGTTACCAAATAAGTCAGTATGAACTTCCCTTATGTGAGGATGGTTATCTTGAGATAATAGTTGACGGTGAAAAAAGAAAAATTCGAATAAAGAGAATTCATCTTGAAGAAGACGCAGGTAAAAATATTCATGATCCTTCAGGATACAGCTTTGTTGATTTTAACAGAACGGGTGTACCCTTAATGGAAATTGTCTCAGAGCCAGACATAAGATCACCTAAAGAAGCTGCCCTATATATGAAAAAATTAAGAACTATTCTAAGATATCTTGGAGTCTGTGATGGAAATCTTGAACAAGGTTCTCTTCGCTGTGATGCTAATGTTTCTGTAAGACCTGTTGGTTCTACTGAATTCGGGGTTAAAACAGAGATTAAAAATATCAACTCCTTCAGGTTTGTTGAAAAAGCCCTTGAATATGAAATTAAAAGACAGATAAAACTTCTCCAAGTAGGAGAAAAAATAATACAGGAGACAAGACTTTGGGATTCTCAGACAGGTACTACTCAGTCAATGCGTTCAAAAGAAGAAGCCCATGATTATAGATATTTTCCTGAGCCTGATCTTGTCCCAGTAATTGTTTCAGAGGAATGGATTGAAAAAATTAAAAAAACAATGCCTGAACTTCCAGATCAAAAATTTGATAGATTTTTAAAAGAATACGGATTACCTGAATATGACGCTCAAATTCTCACAGAAGAGAAAGCTCTTGCTGAATGGTTTGAAAAAGCAGTAGTCTTAGGTGGAAAACCAAAAGAAGTATCAAACTGGATTATGGTAGAACTTCTGAGACTCTTAAATGAAGATGCTAAGGATATTACAGAATGCAAATTAACTCCTCAAGAACTTGTTGAACTTTTAACGCTTATTGAAAAAGGAACAATAAACAGAAACACTGCTAAAGATGTCTTTGAGGAAATGTATAAAACTGGAAAATCAGCAGAAACAATTGTCAAAGAAAAGGGACTTACACAAATTTCTGACAGCTCTGTTATAATTGAAGCAATAAGAGAAATAATTGCAAAAAATCCTAAGGAAGTTGAAAGATTTAAAGCAGGCGAAGAAAAATTGATAGGATTTTTTGTTGGACAAGTGATGAAATTAACTAAGGGTAAAGCTAATCCAAAATTAGTAAATGAGCTTATTTTACAGGAATTGAAAAAAGGAGAATAAAATGCCTATAATTGTAGCCCTATTTTTAATTTTATCTTTTTTATCAACAGATGCCTTTGCTCTGAAATGTGACAAATGCCATAAAGATGAAAAGTCTCTTGATAAATTATTCGATGAAAAAGCTATTAAAACAAAACAAGAATTAATCGAAATACTAAGAAATGGAAATAAAGCAAAGCTTCACAAAAATTTAACAGATGATGATATTAATGAATCAGCAAAAAAAATGAATTTAAAATAATTTAGACAAAATCAAGCCAGTGTTGATACTTTGAAACTTTACCTTTAACTATATCAAAAAATAAATTTTGTATCTTTTCTGTTAATGGACCACGACTACCCAAACCAATTGTTCTTCCATCAATTTCTCTGATAGGCGTTATTTCTGCTGCTGTTCCTGTGAAGAAGGCTTCATCGGAAATATAAAGTTCATCCCGGGTAAATCTTTCTTCTTTTACCTCAATTCCTAAGTCTTTTGAAATTGTAATTACTGAATCTCTTGTTATTCCCTCAAGAATGGAAGTAAGTGGTGTGGTTTTCAAGATACCTTTACGAACTAAAAAGATATTTTCACCGCTTCCCTCAGAAACATATCCTTCTGTATCAAGTAAAACAGCTTCATCAAACCCACATAAAATTGCCTCTATTTTAGCAAGTTGGCTGTTTACATAGTATCCAGAGACTTTTCCTCTTGACATATTTGAATTTACATGATTTCTAATAAAAGAGGATGTTTTTACTCTTATTCCTTTTTGAAGTCCCTCTTCTCCAAGATAAGCCCCCCAGCTCCACACAGCAATTGCTACTTGAATAGGATTATTTTTAGGATAAACTCCCATGTTTCCATACCCAACAAAAACTATCGGTCTGATATAACAGGAATCAATTTTGTTTATTCTTATGGTTTCTTTTATAGCTTCAAAAACTTCTTCTTCTGTAAAAGGTATTTTTAATGTAAATATATGGGCAGATTTAAATAGTCTTTCCACATGATCTTTTAATCTAAAAACTGCTGGACCTTTTTCTGTATTGTAACACCTTATTCCTTCAAAAATTGCCAATCCGTAATGAAGTGAATGAGTAAGGACATGGACCTTTGCATCATCCCACTCTACAAATTTACCATCCATCCATATCTTTTCTGTTTTTGGAATCATGAAGAATATTAAACTAAAAAACGATAAATAAAGTCAATACTTTATTTTACTGTTCCGTCAATCCCAATAACTATCTCTTCAGTTTTTATGTGTTTACCTGCCTGTTTTATAGATTCATTAACAAGCCATGTTAATCCTCCGCAACAAGGGACTGTCATTCTTAGAATTGTAACTGATTTAAGATTATTATTTTTGAATATCTCTGTTAATTTATCCAGATAAAATCTTGAATTGTCAAGTTTTGGACAGGCTATTATAAGTTTTCTATTCTTTAAAATTTTTTCATGGAAATCTTTAAAGGAAAAAGCTGTACAATCTGCTGCAATTAACAAATCAGCATCTTTTAAAAATGGCGCATTTACAGGGACTAACTTTAACTGAATGGGCCAGTTACTGAGTTTGTGGAATTCTTCTAATGTTAAACATTCACATGTTGGTGTTTCTTTCTTTGTAATCAAATTCATTTTTTTGTACACTGCTTCCTCACTAAAAGGCTTTGCCTCCCTCTCTACTATGGTGATTGCACCTTTAGGACAACTTCCAAGACAAGCACCGATTCCGTCACAATAAATTTCATCAATTAAAACTGCTTTACCATTCAGTATTTTAATTGCACCTTCAACACAGGCATTTACGCAAAGACCGCAACCATCACATTTTTCCTCATCAATATGAACTATTTTTCTTTTGACCATTTTATGACCTCCTCCTGTTAGATTACCTTTAATTTTAATATGTTGCTATATCAGAGGTTTATGATTTAAATCATAGAATTAAAATTAGCGATAGTAAAGTTTTGCCTTAATTATAGAGATTAACAGATTAAAAAAGTCAAAAAATTTTAATTAAATTATCTTGAAATTTTAGAAACTTTATGGTATTTTTTTATATGTTAAAATTGAATAAAACTATTATGGTAGCAAAGATTTTTAGTCTATTTATAAGAATATTACACTACACTCTACCTTCCCCAGAAAAAGCCTTATAAATCAATATCTTACAGTAGAAAAATTATATTTTCATGGAAGATTTGCTCAATTAAAACAGGATTTTATTCCCTTTTTTAGTGCAGTCTTAAAATGAAAAATAAAAAGAGGAGGTAAAAATGGCACTGGTTAAGAAAACATCATCAAAAACAGAGACAACTAAAATCTTTACAACTTCAGCAAAAGAAGCTGAAGCACAGAGGAAGAGAGCAAGAACTCTTGCAAAACAGCAACAGATAGCAGAAAGAATAGCGGCTGCAACCAGTCAGCTTGCTTCAGGTATTGCTGAAGCATCCTAAGCTGTTGAAGAACTTAAAAGCTCAGCTCAGCAGATTGCTGCAGGTGCTGAACAGGCTTCAGGTGCTTCTCAGGAGTGTCTTTCTGCTTTTAAACAGGTAGCGGGAACTATTACAAAACAAATGAAAAAATCAGAGATTTCTCAGGCAAAAGTTGAAAATGCCCAGGCACTTATTGCAAGGGTAAACAGTGATATTAATGCTCTTGTTAAAAATGTTGTTTTAGCTTCTGAAAGACAGATTGAATCCGTTAAAAAAGTTGCAGAACTTGAACAGCAGTCAGCGAACATAGGAGAAATAGTAAAGACCGTAGCCAAAATAGCAGACCAGACAAATTTACTCGCTTTAAATGCAGCAATTGAGGCAGCAAGGGCAGGTAAACACGGTAAAGGCTTTGCTGTAGTAGCTGATGAAGTAAGAACCCTTGCTGAAACATCTGAAAAAAGTGCTAAACAGATTCAGGAATTAGTAAGTCAAATTCAACAAGATGTAAAAAATATAGCAGATGGTATCAATTCTTCTGCGAATAAAGTTAAAGAGGAAGCTGAAAAAGATAAATTAGTTACTTCCCAGCTTGAACAAATCAGAACAGATATGGCTGAAATTGCAAAAGGAGCTCAAGAAATAGCAACTTTTGCTCATCAATCAGATGTTGCAACACAGCAGGCTTTAAAAGTAGCAGAGGATATTGCAGCTGCTGCTAAAGAACAATCAGCTGCTGCTGAAGAAGTATCAAAAACTGTGGCTGAACAGGCTCAGGCACTTCAGGAGGCAGAGCAGGCTGCTCAGAATCTTTCAGAGTTAGCTGACGATTTAAAAAGTTCAACAGATGTTGCAAAGAGTGCAGAAGAAGTGGCATCAGCTGCTGAGGAACTTTCAAGTGCTCTGCAGGAGATAAACCGTTCTGCTGCTCAGATTTCAGCAGCTTTAGAACAGGTAAGAAAGGGAGCACAGAATCAGGCAAGTGCTTCTGAAGAATTAAGTGCAACTGTCAGCCAGATTGAAAAAGGTCTTGAAATTGCACGGAATCGTGCAAAAGTTTCCCTTGAAAAAATAATAGCAATTCAGAAACTTCTTGGTGATAATAAAACTAATGTTAATGCAATGGTAGAAGGAATTATTCAGTCAGCTGAGGAGGCAAAGGCAAATCTTAATCGCATAAAAGAGCTTGAACTCCTTTCAAGAAAAATAGACAAGATAGTTGATGCGATAACAATGGTTTCTGTTCAGACAAACATGCTTGCAGTAAGTGGTGCAATTGAAGCAGCCCGGGCAGGAGAATTTGGTAAAGGCTTTGCAGTTGTTGCCTCAGATATAAGAAATCTTGCCCATGATTCAGCAGTAAATGCAGAAAAAATAAAGGATATGGTAAAAGCAATTCAGGATCAAGTAAATATTGTAATGCGTGATATAGAAGAGATAATGAAGTCAGCAGTAGAAGAAACAGAAAAGGCAAAAATTGCTACAGAAGGGTTAAACACAATAGAAAAAGATATGCAGGAAGTCAAAGCAGGTTCAGAGGAAATTTTAAGTAGCGCAGAAGAGATAGTTGTTGCTATCGGACAGGTTAAGAAAGCTGTAGAACAGATAGCTGCTGCTGCTCAGGAAGCAGAAAAAGCAACTGAGGAGGCTGCTGCTGCAGCAAAACAACAATCTCAGGGCGCAGAAGAACTCGCTGCTGCTATTGAAGAAATAGCCTCTCTTGCAGATGAACTTCAGTCAGTTGCATAACAGAGGGAGGTTAAAATGGTAGAGACTGAGGTTGTGGCTAATGAATTTGTAACATTTTTAATTGCTAGAGAAGTATTTGCAATAAATATGGCACCTGTTCAGGAAATTATCCGTGTTCCTGAAATCGTCAAAGTTCCCAAATCACCTCCATCACTTATGGGACTTGCCAACTTAAGGGGAAAGGTTCTGCCTATTATCAATTTAAGAAAAGTCTTCGGATTAGAAGAAAAAACTATTGATGAATCAACTAGAGTAATTGTTATTGATTTAGGCCAGACACTTGGTTTTTTAGTAGATAATGTTTCCAGTGTAATAGATGTTGATGAAACAAAAATAGAGACTTCTTCAGAAATAAAAAGTATTGTAAAATCCGATTTTCTTAAGGGTGTCATAAAAGACATTGCAAAATTCAAGATGGTGATGATACTTGACATTGAAAAGGTAATTGAAAGGGAGTTTTCTGAGATTCTTCAAGGTTCATCAAAGGAATATGAGATTACCTCTAAGGAGCAATTTACAGAGGAAGAAATACTCACTGATGAAAGACAGCTTGTAAGTTTTACTGTTTCTGATGAGGAGTATGCAATACCAATAGAAAATATTCAGGAGATAGTTCAGATTCCTGAGCATATTACAAAAGTGCCGAATTCAGAGCAATCAATACTAGGGATAATGAATTTGAGAGACAAAATCCTACCTCTTGCAAGTCTTAGAAGACTATTTGGTTTTCCAGAAGAACAGCTAACTGAACAGAGCAGAATTGTTGTTCTTTCAATGGAAAATCTCTCTGTTGGAATAGTTGTTGACAGTGTTAAAGAGGTTCTTAGAGTACCAGAATCTGTAATTGAACCTGTGCCATCAATAATTTTAAAAGATGATAAAGATTTTGAGATTACAGAGATTTGCAGGTTAAATGAAGGGAAAAGGCTCGTCTCTATAATATCAGTATCAAATCTTTTTAAACATAAAGATATAAAGGAGGCATTAAGTTCTGTGGAAACTGAAAAAGATATAGAAGAAAAAAAAAGAAAATGAAGAAACTCTGGAAGAAGAGGAACAGTTTGTAGTTTTCAAGCTTGATGAGCAGGAGTATGCTGTTCCAATAGAAACTGTTCAGGAAATAGTAAGAATCCCTGAAGGATTAAACCATGTTCCTAAGACTCCTGATTTTGTAGAAGGAGTGATAAACTTAAGAGGAAATGTTCTTCCTGTTATTGACTTTCGTAAGAGATTTGACCTTCAAGAAAAACAAAGGGATGAACACCAGAGAATAATGGTTTTTGTTATTGATAATATTTCTGTTGGATTTATTGTTGATTCTGTCAATGAAGTTCTTAAAATTCCAAAATCTGTTATTCAGAAATCACCTGAACTTTCAGCTGAACAGGCTAAGATATTCACAAGAGTAGCTAATCTTGAAAAACAGGGAAGAATAATACAAATCATAGAACCCAAAGAATTGCTTAACAAAGAAGAATTAAAAGAATTAGAAAAAACAGAGGTAGAAGAATGACGAAAATTCTCATTGTTGATGATTCTGCATTGATGAGGAAGCTTTTAAGAGAGATTTTTGAGAAAGAAGGAGATTTTGTAATTGAAACTGCCAGAAATGGCAAAGAAGCAATAGAGAAAAATCTCAGTTTCCAGCCTGATGTTATTACACTTGATATTAATATGCCTGAGATGGATGGTATTACAGCCTTATCTTACATAATGAATCAGAGACCTGTTCCTGTTGTGATGGTTTCTTCTTTGACAGAAAAGGGTGCTCTTGCTACTTTTGAAGCTTTAAATCTCGGTGCAGTTGATTATGTTACAAAACCGGGTGGAACTATTTCATTAAACATTTATGAAATAAGGGATGAAATTATTTCAAAGGTAAGGTCTGCCACCAGAGCTAAATTAAAAACTAAAGCACTTGTAAGAAAAATCAGGGAGGAGAGGGAAAAAATTCTAAAACCTTCTCCTCCCAAAGAAGTTTCTACTAAAGATGAACGGCTTGTATTGATTGGTGTTTCCACAGGTGGACCGAGAACTCTTGAGGAAATTCTTCCTGAACTGCCAGCTGATTTTCCAATGCCTGTAATAGTAGCCCAGCACATGCCACCAACATTTACAAAATCCTTTGCTGAAAGATTGAATTCTGTTTGTGAACTTAATGTTGTTGAAGTTGACCATCCAATGCCAGTTGAATCAGGAACAATATATATTGAAAAGGTGGCACTGATGTGGTATTAGCAAGAAGGGCTCAAAAACTAATTGTTCATTCTAAACCTGAAAATCCATCATTTTTATGGCATCCTTCAGTAGAAATTCTTGGACGTTCAGCACTGGAGCATTGTGACCCCCAAAAAATTATAGCTGTCATGCTCACTGGTATGGGTTATGATGGAGCAGATGCTTTCACTGAGATTAAAAAAAGAGGGGGGAAAACAATTGCTGAATCAGAAGAGTCAGCTGTAGTCTTTGGAATGCCAAGAGAATTAATAGAAAGAAATGGTGCAACAGTTGTTTTGCCTGCAGAGAAAATAGCAAAACAATTAATTAAATGGGCGAAAAATAATGTATGAGGTGAAAGATGCCAATAAAAAAGAAAGAAGAAAAAGTAATTGAAATAAAAGAAGAAAGAAGAAAAGCTCAAAGAGATTTTAAAGGTTTAACAAATCAACTTTCAAGCAAAAACCCAACGGAAAGAAGATGGGCAGCAAGAGACCTTGCAGAGTATAAAGAAGCATCCAGTTATTTGATAGAACAACTTATGAAAGAAAAAGACATAACTGTTCGGGAAATTATAATAAGTTCTTTACTTTCAATTGGAGATGAAATTGCAATTTCAGGACTGATTGATTGTCTGAAAAGCGACGATGCCCATTTAAGAAACTCAGCAATTGAAGCTTTAAAACAGATACCTGAGCAAGTTGCTCCCTATATTGAAAATTTACTTCACGATAAACAGCCTGATTTAAGAATTTTCACCATAAATATTCTTGAAAGTCTGAGGCATCCAAAGGTAGTTAAATGGCTTATTGATGTTATTGAAAATGATGAAAATGTAAATGTTTGTGCTACTGCTCTTGACCTCCTTGCAGAATTAGGAACAGAAGAAGCTATACAGGCAATAAAAAAAGTAAAGGAAAGATTTAAAAATGAGCCCTATATTCAATTTGCTTCAGATATAGCTTTAAGGAGGATTTGTGAACAATAGTTGCACATTAAAAAAGAACCTGAAATAACAATAACAGACGATGACTTTGAAAGATTCAGGGAATTTTTTTATAGAAAAACGGGTATTATGTTTGACCAAAGCAAAAGATACTTTGTTGACAGAAGACTTATAGAAAGAATAAAAGCAACAGGCAATAACAGCTTTAAAAGTTATTTTATTTTTTTAAGATTTGAATCATCTGGTAAGGAATTACAGAATTTAATAAATGCTTTAACAATAAATGAAACTTACTTTTTCAGAGAGGAATATCAATTTCAATGCATGGTTAACAGAAAGCTTCCTGAAATAGTATTAAGAAAAAGAAGAGGAGATATAATTAAAATATGGTCAATTCCTTGCTCAACAGGAGAAGAACCCTATTCAGTTGCAATATACCTTCTTGAATACTGGAAAGACATAGATAAATGGGACATTGAGATTATATCTTCAGACATAGACACAAATGCTCTTGAGAATGCTAAAAAAGGCATTTATTCTGAGCGTTCAGTTCAAAATCTTCCAAAGTCAATCATTCAAAAATATTTCAGATATCTCGGGAATGGATATTATCAGATTTGTGAAGAACTCCGTAATTCAGTAGAATTCACAAGAGTAAATATTGTAGACACCAATGAAACGAAAAGATACAGAGGATTTGATATTGTATTTTGCAGAAATCTTCTCATATATTTTGATGATTTATCAAGAAAAATAGCTGTTGAAAATCTCTATGATACAATGAATCCCGGGGGGTTTATCTGCCTTGGTCATTCAGAATCAATGAGCAGAATATCTCCTATCTTCAAAATAAGAAAATTTCCTGAAGCCGTAGTATATCAGAAACCTCTGGAGGAGGACAAATGAAAAAAATTTTAGTGGTAGATGATGCAGCAACAGTAAGAATGTATCACAAAAAAATTCTTGAAGATGCAGGTTTTGAAGTTGAAGAAGCTGTAAATGGTTTAGAAGCCCTTGAGAAAGCATTATTAAATGACTATGACCTTTATATAGTTGATATAAACATGCCAAAACTTGATGGTTATTCTTTTGTCAAAAAATTAAGGGAAACAGAAAATGTTCGGCAATCACCAGTTATTATGGTCACCACAGAAGCTGAAGAAAAAGATATGGATAAAGCCTTTGAAAGAGGTGCTAATTTTTATTTTATTAAGTCTGTTAAACCAGAAGAATTTTCAAAGTACTGTAAACTTTTAACAGGAGTTGTCTATGAGTAATCCTCTAATTGAACAGTTTATTATTGAAAGCAGAGATTATCTACAGAGAATTGGAGAGATTTTAATTGCCCTTGAGGAAAAAGGTGAAGACAAAGACCTATTAAATGAACTTTTTCGTATTTTTCATACTCTGAAGGGCAACTCAGGACTCTTTGTTTTTCCCTCCATGACAAAGCTTTTACACTCTTCAGAGGATTTAATGAATCTTTTAAGGGAATGCACAATTCCTTACAGTTCTGAGATAGCAGACCTGTTACTTGAGGCAATGGATATAGTTTCAATAATCATTGATGAGATAGAGGATTCTGGTTCAATTTCTCACAAGTCAATTCAATCAGCTGAAGAAAAAGCTAAAGAGATAAAAGAAAAATTTCTGAGAGTTCCTGAAAAAAGAGAACAGAAAATTGAAGAAAAAACTGAGAAAAAAGAAGATAGAGCAGAAAAAATTTTTGATTTTTCAATTATACCTGAAGAATTCCGCATGAAAGCAGTAAAAGAGGCTTTAAAGGGTAAACAAATTATTCTGATTCAATATTCACCAGAGGCTGAATGTTTTTATAAAGGTGAAGACCCCCTTTACCTTGTAAGGAATACTCCAGAACTTATATGGGCAAGGTGTTACTTAAGGGAAGAGATTCCTGACCCTTCATTAATGGATATTTATCAATGCATAACAAATTTTGAGCTTTTATCCTCAGCAAAAAAAGAAGAACTTTCTGAACATTTTAAATATGTTCTTGATCAGGTAAAATTCGTTAATATTGAACCGACTGAATTAATAATTCCTGAAGGTGAAAAAAATGGTGGTCCTGTTTATGAAGATTTTGTCTCAGAGGCAAAAAAATACTTAGAAGAAAACAATGTACAAGCTTTTAGAAACGCTGTAAAAAGTCTTATGGAGCTGTCTTCTTCTGAGCTATGTTTTGCTTCTGTGTTAAGATGGATAGAGCTTTTAATTGAGCATTTACCAGAGACAAAAAACATTATTGAGGCTCTGTTACAAAGCCTTGAAACCATGACTCCTCCTGTATTCGGGTTTGAGAAAGAACCTGTATTAATACCCCAAAAAGAAGAAAAGGCTGAATTCCCTGAAGAATTTTTAAAAATCCTTGATAGTCAAAAAATTGTTCTTGAAAAATTAAAATCCATAGAAGATAATTTAATAAAAACAAATATTTTGAAATCAATTATCTCAAGCATTGAAAATGGATTGATATCTTTAAAGAAAGCAGAAATTCTTAATGAATTTAAAGAAATAACCCGAAAAACATCTCCAGAGGATTTTAACCTATTAAAAAAGTGGATTGAAACAAAATGTGGTTTTTCTGTACCACCGGAAAGAGTAGAAGAGACAATATCTCCTCAGGTAACTTTTACAGCTACTGAATCACAAGAAAAAGAAGTCTCCTTACCACATGCTGTTACCAAAGTT
>Ga0308409_1000104_pt1 | contig 52367 bp, 57 predicted proteins | sample HotsprSampleMSe4_FD_203469 | JGI IMG/M metagenome (GOLD analysis project Ga0308409, IMG submission 203469) | Hot spring phototrophic mat microbial communities from Mushroom Spring, Yellowstone National Park, Wyoming, United States - 20060912_MSe4 ... | reverse complement strand
AGGCAGAGTTATCTAAAGAAGAAATTAGATTTTGAATTACCGCTTCTGGTGTTACCCCATTTCTGCTTTTTGTTTTCATATCAATTCCCCCTTTTCATTTTTTAGTATTTTACCATTACACAATTTTCTATTTAATCCCATGGAGGGAAAAGCAGCATTAATTATGGACGAAAGTGTGTATATTCCAGATGCTTTAAATAGAGAAGAGTTTAAGATTTTATAAACTAAACCCATCATCTATTACAATATTTTGTCCGTTTATATACTTAGACATATCACTAAGAAGAAATATCAAAGTTCCATTAATATCCTCTTTGTTTAACATTCCTTTATTCAAACAATAAGAGTTATACTTTCTTACAAATTCCTCAGGTTGGTTGTTGTATATTCCGCCTGGGCTAATACAATTAGCTCTGATGTTATAACCTTTGTAGTATTTAGCTATGTATTTTGTTAATGAAATTATACCGCTTTTAATACATGCGTACTCAACTGGCATGGTCATTTTTGTACCTTGGTAAATTTCAAACCTTGGTGGTATTATACCATAAATGGATGCAATATTGATTATATTGCCATAACCTTGACCTTTAAAATATTCTGCAAATTGTTGGCTTACGAGAAAATATCCGCCTAAGTGCATATTTAAATTTTCACAAAAATCACTAAATTCCACCTCTTCAAATTTACGTCCATAATTTTTATTTCTAGGGTAAGAAGTATTTACTACTGCATCTATTTTGCCGTGTTTATTTTTAACATTCTCTATGATATTCAACACATCTTTTTTCTTGGTTATATCAGCTTTTATATAATCAAAGGCTGAAGATGAATTATCTACTCTATCTACGCAAATGGGAATTCCACCATTATTGTAAATAGATTTTACAAAAGAGCTTCCTAATAGACCTTCAGATCCTATTACTACTATTACCTTATTTTCTAAAATCTTTGTACCATTTTGCATATAATTCACCTTTTCTATCATTTTGAACTGGAAATGAACTTCTAATTTTATCTACAATAGAAAGCTCTATTTCGAATATATCAAATTCTCTTGATTTAAAATCGGGTTTTAAAAGTTCTCCATTTGGAGAGTATATGATAGAAGATTTTATAAGATAAGTTATTTCCATCTATACCTATTCTATTAACACCTATAAAAAATGACTGATTTTCTATAGATCTTGCTTTTAAGAGTGTAAACCAATGATCTTTTCTCACGGATGGCCAATTTGCAATATTAATTATAATATAACATTGCTTTGATAGTGTTTGATATAACTCTGGAAATCGTAAATCATAACATATAGTTAAACCTATATTCGTATTTTTATAATTAAAACATGCAACCTGTTCTCCATCTTTATAAAATATATTTTCCTTATCGATGCTGAATAAGTGAATTTTGGAATATTCACACAAAACTTCGCAATCAGCAGATACTGCATATGCTTTATTCTTATACATATCTTTTTCTAATACAGCTGCACCAAAAATTATATTTATCTTTATATTCTTAGCCAATTCTTTAAACCAAAGTAATGTTTCGTTGTTCTTATCGGCTATTTTATCGCAATTCATTGAAAAGCCAGTTAAAGTCATTTCTGGAAAGATTGCCCAATCTAATTTATAGTTAGAAAGTTTTTCTACCATCTTATTAATTCTCTTTTTGTTTAGATCTTTATTTTCCCAATGTTGATTTAGGGAAACTAATGCAAATTTCATTAGTTATATCTCCTAAAGACAGGTTTAATAACTTTACTTTTTAGATACTTATCTATTCCTTCTTCTAACGCCAATTTGTAAGTTTTTATAGCATGTTCTAATGCATCAAATGTTTTTTGTAATTCTTTCTCACTATGTGAAAAGCTTAATGCAACCCACGGCATTAAAACACCCTTATTAATAAGCTCTTGATTAAATAAGGTTCTAAATTCTAATGAAACTTTTTTGTCATTATCCAGAGTATAATATACTGGACTACATGGAACACCTGTCATGTAGATATAATCTGATACTCCATAATAAGAAGAAATCTTATTAAAACCTTCTATTAGTCTTTTTCCATATTCCCAAACATGTTCTATAACATTATTCTCTTCCATAAATTTGTAAGTTGCCATAAATGCAGCCAAACTTGACATTTCTGCTCCATGAGTTGTAGAAAGTAAGAATACTCTTTCTTGTCCTTCAGGTAAAATTGAGCCAAGTTTCATAAACTCTTTTTTTCCAGCAAGTGCTGCAACAGAAAAACCATTTGCCATAGCCTTCCCAAAGGTACATAAATCAGGCTCTACATTGTAATAATACTGTGCCCCTTTTAAGTGCCATCTAAATCCTGTAATCATCTCATCTAATATAAATAAAGCGCCGTTTTTATGGCACAGATCTTTAACTTTATGTAAAAAATTGTCTTTTGGCTCCATATCACCGGTTGCTGGTTCTAAAATTACACATGCAATTTGATTTGGGTATTCATCAAATAATTTTTCTAAGCTTTCTATATCATTGTAGTTGAATAATTTTGTCATATTAGATATTTCTTCTGGTACACCTTTGTTCATTACTGTTGATCCTATGAACCAATCATCAAAGCTAAAAAAAGGATGCTGTGCGCATCTGGCTATAAGCTTTCTTTCTGTGTATGCTCTTGCTAATTTAACAGCAGCTGTTGTTACATTTGAACCATTTTTAGCAAATTTCACCATTTCTACTGAATCAATAATAGAAACAAATAATTCGGCTGCCTCTAACTCTATTAATGAAGGCCTTGTAAGATTATTACCAAAATTTATTGCATTTATAGCGGCTTGATTTACATATTCATTTGCATAGCCAAGTATAACAGACCTTAAAGCCATTCCGTAATCTAAATACTCTTTTTCATCTGGATCATACACATAAGCATTTTTTCCTCTTTTAAGAATTTGTGGTGCATTGTCAGGGAACTGATCTGATCCTCTTGAATATGTATGAGCACTACCAGGGATAACGTTTAGTAATCTATCTTGCCAATTCATTTTATGTTATATCTCCTTTTTTATTAAAATATTATACCAAGGCATAAGCATATATCCACTTATTTGAAGCAAATTTCCATCCTGCATTTTTACAGTATAGGTGCCAAACTGATTTGATTTTTTAGGAATTTCAATGTCAATGTTAAATGGCTCTATAACAATGGTTGAATTTGGTATAACATGAGCAACAATCTCTTTTAATCTTTCTAATGAATAAATTTTATACATACCTTCCCAATTTTCTTTTAGATCATAAGCTATTGTGTGTTGCTCTAACCAACCTTCAGAAAAAAGACCAGTTAAAATAATGTATTCCTTTGCTAATTCGTTAGCTTTGATTATAAAATCTCTCAAATCAAGTGGAAAAGAAGGTGTAAAATGAATTGCTGTAATTATATCATATTGTCCACTTACATTGAAAGTTGAAAAGTCAGCGCAATAAAAATTAATTTCTGGCTGCATTTTTTTTGCAAATTCTATCAAATCTTCCCTAATATCTAATCCCTCAAAATGAAAGAATGGTATTTCTTTTGAAATATGAAAAATATTAGCTCCTGCTCCACACCCCACATCCAAACACCTATAAATTTTATTTAAGGAAATATGTTTCTTTATAAAATTTATCAAAGATACAGTAGATCTGTATGGTTGATCGTACTGCCTTATGTGATACTGATCGTAAATACTCATTTTTCTACCTCCTATGAAAAATTTTCAATTTTACTAAGCAATTGTAGTATGTTTACATCTTCATCAATTGAATAGGGATATTTTTTAGGGTCTTCTAATCCTTTCAAAAATGCTTTTATTTCATCAACATACATTTGCTCAATTATATTTTTATTATATCCCTCATGAGCCTCAGAATATGGTTGATTAAAATATAACCATCTTTGTTTTTTGGCATCGTATAATTTAACCATAGATTCTTCCCAATTCCATCTTATTTGCCCATATTCCATATTCAGGATTAAAGATCTTGTAGCAAATCGTGAAACGACATCTACAAGCATATTACCATAATAGTTATTATTAAAATTAAAGCAAATTGTATATACATCATCAATACCAAAATTCATAACTTCACCTTTAAAACTTTTTACTTCTGTTGGATATCCTAATATTTCTGTTATCCATACTAATTCAAATGGTACAATTTCTCTTGCTGCCCCGGTTTCTTTATTAGAAACATAATAATCTTTAATATCTTCCCACGGATGCCAATCTGGTAAATATTGACCGCAATGATAAGTAAAATTTGTGACTTTTCCAAACTCTCCTGAATTGACTATATTTTTTATATCATTGATAGCAGGATGAAATTTTAATGTACAGGATGGTGCTATAAAAACTGAGTATTTCTCAGAAAGTTCTTTTATTTTCAAGCTATGTTCTAATATAACAGATGCTTCTACGAAACAAGGTATATGAATTGGAGCAAATAACTCTACATATTGTAAATGTCTGTCTGGAGGAGTTGAGATAATAGCTGCTTCAATACCAAGAGTTTGGATGTTATCTAAATTATCTAAACTTTGTATTCCGTATAACATCTCAGATTCCTTTTTTCTATCCTCTCTTATATCATAACCATAAATTTCATTATATCCAAGTTTTTTTAAACATCTTATTCTTCTTTTTCCCATTGAACCAAGACCAACAACTATAAATTTCATTTAATAACCTCCATCTTGTACTTTAAAATACTTTCTATACATACAAAATCATAAATATCATCAATTTCATAAGCTTGCCATTTCTCAACTATAAACGCTCTTGTTTCATTATGGTAAAAAGTTTTTCTTTTAATATAATTAGATGTTTCTGAGATATAAATAGTACCCTCTGGATAATATATTATTGTAAAATCCTGTCTATTAATGGGTAAAATGTTGAATTCTGAACCATAAAAGATACTTTTTAATTTATTATCCTCAAGTAAAAAAATAAAATTTAGATCTATTTTATCTGAATTTGTAACACTAACTAGAGAAATAGAGTTTGTATCAACAATAATTTTTATGGCATTGTCTATATCATCATCTTTGCGCAAGGGAGATGTAGGTTCAAGAAGAACTATAAAATCGTATTTATAACCTTCTTTTTCCAACGTTTCAATAACATGGATTATAACATCAGAAGTTGGTGTATTGTCTTGTGCTAAATCTTTTGGCCGTTGCAAGACCTCTGCACCAAATGACTTTGACATTACCATTATTTCTTCATCTTCTGTAGAAACTATTATTCTATCTAAATATTTACTTTTCTTTGCTTGTTCTATGGTCCACCCAATCAAAGGTTTACCTAACAACGGTAATATATTTTTTCTTGGTAGTCCCTTACTTCCTCCTCTTGCAGGAATAATAGCTAAAAACGTTTTTCCATTATACATTATTACACGCCCTCAAAAATTTTTAATGTTTTTTTATACTCATCCCATTGACCAGCATCAAGATAATCGCTTTCATTGATAGGATATGCTAGTACTTTATGATTATTTTCTATAAGCATATGAATCAAATCTGGCATATCTAAATATTTTCTTTCAGGAATACAGTCAAGAATATTCTTATTTATTAAGTAAACTCCGGTATTAATCTGAAAAGTCATCTCTGGTTTTTCGTTTATTTTCTTTACAAAATTGTTTTCTCCTGTTTCTACAACTCCGTAAGGAACTTTGTAATGTTTGATAGATGTAATAGTTGTAAAATCTGCTTTTGATTGTTCATGAGTTTTTAAAACATCTAAATAGTTAATTTTAAGTAAGATATCACAGTTTGATACAAAAAAGTTTTCTATATCAATATCTTTTAGTAAATATAATGCTCCTGCGGTTCCATAAAAATTATCTTCCCATAAAAATTCAACTAAATAGTCTTTATCAATAGAATTAAAATAGGATTCTATAAGCTTACCTTTATAATTGAGTATCAGAATAAATCTGCAACATCCAAATTTTTTAAAGCTTTCTATAATGTGTTCTACTATTGTTTTATCTTTAATCGGCAACAATGGCTTTGGCAAAACCTTTGTAAAAGGATCTAGTCTTGTTCCTTTACCACCAGCCATTATTACCACAGGTATATCGATTTTTTCTGTGAGTTCATAATGTTCAACTCTGTTTTCAAATAAATCTGTCCAGATAATATAATTGATTACTCTCTTTTGATTATCGATTATAGGCAAAATTTCTATTTTATTTTCTAACAATATTTGTTTTGCTTTTTCTTTTGGATCATTAGAATGTATAAACTTTGGATTTTTATTGTATGCATTTTCAACGGTTCCTTCTATTGTTCCTGAGTTTAATATATATCTTCTAATATCTCCATCTGTAATTGTTCCTAAAAGATGTTTATTTTTATCTACAACTATTAAAACTTTTTCTCCAATTTCGTTAAATTTTTTCAGTGCTTCTTTTATTGTTGAATTTGGAGCAATGAAAAGGTTTTTCATTTATAAAACCTCCTTAAGTAACATAAAACTTTCTGCATATTTAGCATTACACATTGAGCCTCTGTAAGTAGCAAGTGCTTTTATGTTATCTACATTTCTAGGGAAAGGATGGATACCTAACTCTTTTTCATAAATTTTAATTATTTCTATTTTTTTATCCATATAATCCGTTATATCTACAAATACATTAGGGATGAACCAAGAAGATTGTAGTGGAACTGCAAAATCTGTCTCTGAAATTGTCTCCATCATCAACACCCGCTTTATGAATGGGTACCTAAACGATTTTGATGCAGACCAGCAAGCTTTAAATACTATTTGATGATCCGTATGAACGTCATCTTTAAATGGTATATATAGTATAGATGGCTTTATTGTTTTAATTACATTTGATATTTTTTCTACTAATTCTTTTTGTGAATACTTGTCTAATGCCATTGTAGGTAAATTTAAATCTATAAGATCATCAAATTCATAAGTTTTTGACACTTTATCTAAAATGGTGCTTCTATAATATATATCATCTTTTGTGAAACCTTGCTCTTCATGAATTCCAGTTATATTAAGCCAAAAGATTCTATCACCTAAACTTTTATGTTTTAATAGAGTGCCTCCTGCTCCCAAAGTTTCATCGTCAGGATGAACAGAGATAACTAAGATGTTTCTCATGAAATATAATCTCCTATTTTAGGCAATGTTTCAAATTCGTGTTCAATTATTTCAATACACTTATCATAAGCTTTAATAACTATAGAATTTCTTGATGGATTAACATCTATAACTTTACCCGGCTCTATATTTTCAAAACCAACACAATCTAATTCTTTAACTTTCCATATTTTTATCTCATTACCGTTATAAATTAAATGTGCTCCTACATATGGTCTTGTTAGACCTCTGACTAAATTATAAATTGCTCTGCTGCACATTCTAAAGTCTATTTTGCCGTCTTCCTTTGTTCTTTTCCTCCAATAATTAGACTTTGAATGATCTTGTGGAATTCTTTTATAGCTGAATTTTTCTAAATCTGGTAAAAATTCTTCTAATTGTTTTTGGGCTATTTCTATTGTTTTATTATACAAAGACATAGCATCGTCTTCATACTTTATCTCTATCTTTTTTTGGCTTAAAATATCTCCTGAATCTGCTCCTTCATCCATAAAGAAAAAAGTAGATGCTGTTTCTTCTAGCCCAAGAACCAAAGCCCAAATAAGAGGGTGTCTACCCCTATTTTTGGGAAGAGCTGCGGGGTGATAACCAATAACACCATGTTTTGGTATTTCTAAAATTTCTTTTTTAAGAAGTTTAGACCATCCAAAACAAAAAATATAGTCCAAATCTAAACTTTTTAATTTCGCAATTACATCTACTGTATTTACGTTATCTTCTTTAATTATTTCTATATTGTATGATACACATAGAGGTTCAAGGTCTGTATAATCTGCATTGATTCCCTTATTTTTTTGTGTGATTACTAATACTGGTTTATAACCTTTCTCAATTAAGTATTTCAATATCTCATAAGAAAATTTTACAGTACCAATATATGCATGCCTCATTTTAGCTCCTAAATCCAAAGATTAAAATTTATATTATAAAAAGATTTTTCTATGGAATTTATTTTGTGGACTTTTAAGATATTTTTTATTTTACTTGCACTGTTTCCGTCTCCATATGGGTTATCTATATTTTGTAAATTTTCTCTAAAATTTTTATCATAAATTATAACCAAAGCTCTTTTTATATCTTCCTCAGTTCCTTTACAATCAATTATGCTTTTAGCTCTTATCCTACCTTTCTGTCTATCTCCTATATTTATTGTTGGAACTTTTAAGGATGGAGCTTCTATTATTCCGCTTGAAGAATTTCCGACAACCGCATCTACATATTGCATAATTGATAAATATTTTAATTGTCCTAATGATGTAAATACTACTGCTTTGCCGCTATTTTCTTTAACAAACTCTTCTATTAGGTTAATTATCTTCCTTCCTTCTGTATCAGCATTTGGTTTTGTAAATATAAATAAAGTATCTTCGATTTCTTTTAGAACATTTAACAATGCTTTAAATTCTTTCTCAGATTCATCTTTTTTTAATGTTACAGGATGATAAGTTATCAGTAAGTTCTTAGATTTAAATTTAATACCAAGTTTGCTTTCTATTTCATTCTTAGTTAAAAGTTTCATTTTTTTTATATTATCAATACCTAATGCACCTACATTAAATACTCTCTGAGGTTCTTCTCCAAGTTGTATAACACGCCTTCTATATTCTTCTGTGGATGTAAAATGCAAATATGATAATTTTGTTATGCAATGTCTTATTCCTTCATCTATTAAACCTTCTGTAGCTTCTCCTCCATATAGATGCGCTATTGGTATTCTATTTACAAAACTTGCTATTGCAAAGGCAAGTGCTTCGAATCTATCTCCAAGAACAACTGTAATATCTGGTTTTAATCTATTCAAAGCATCTGTATATCCTATCATTCCTAATCCCATTGATTTTACTATCCCTGATGGAGTATCTGAGCTTAGAAGCATTTCAACTTTTTCATCTATATTAAAACCATCCTTTTCTATCTCTTGGTATGTTAAACCAAACTCTGGGCTTAGATGCATACATGAGGCAACAATTTGCAGTTCTAGATCTGGATCTGACTTTATCTCGTCCATTAATGGTTTCAATAATCCATATTCCGCTCTTGTTCCAGTAAAAATACATACTTTCCTTTTTTCCATTAATTAACCCTCAAATCTTTATTAATTCATCTTCTTTATAGTCTTTTGGCGCAACCTTGCCTAAAACTTCATACCATCTCATAGGAGATATTCCAGTTCCTGGTCTTTTAACAGTGATATTATCTTCGGTAAAAATCTCACCTTTTTTAATTTCTCTTTTTGCAACAATACTTTTTCTTACAATATCCTTATTCTTTAGTTCTGATTTGGATGGTTTTTTCATTCCATTACCCAATGCTTTTTCAATATTTACTATTGCATCGATCATTGCTTTAAGTTCGTGAGGTTCTAAGCTCGCTTTATGATCTGGTCCTTCCATATTTTTATCAAGAGTGAAGTGTTTTTCTATAACACTTGCACCTAATGCGACCGCTGCTATAGGTATCTCAATTCCAAGTGTATGGTCTGAATATCCAACTTTCACCTTAAATGCCTCTTTTATAGTAAGCATAGCTAAAAGATTAACATCTTCATATGGAGTAGGATATTCTGTATTGCAATGTAAAACAGTTATATTTTCTTTTTTTGTTCCACAGGAAATTAAAATATCTAGAGCATCTTCTATTTCTCCTAAATCAGCCATACCAGTGGATAGAATAACTTTTTTCCCGAGTTTTCCTATCTTTTCTAGATAAGGTAAGTTTGTAATCTCACCACTTGGAATTTTAAAGATTTCAAGTCCAAGATCGTTTAAAAAATCTATACTTTCAAAATCAAAAGGAGTTGATAAAAACATAATATTTAATTTATCACAATATTCTTTTAAAACTATAAAATCGTCAAAGGATAACTCTAACTTTTTTACCATCTCCAGTTGAGAGTCTGTCTCTCCTGTGGTTTGCTTTTGATATTCTGCCTTTGGAGCATATCTAGAAATAACTTTTTCAGCCTTGAATGTTTGAAACTTAATAGCATCAGCTCCACATTCTTTTGCTACTTCAATCATTTTTTTAGCAATTTCAATGTTTCCATTATGGTTAACACCCGCTTCAGCTATTATAAAGGTTTTATTTTCAATCATTTTACTACCGTTCCAGCTTTTATAAATGAATGTTCTGGAATTTTAATATATTGTTTAGTAGTAGCATTACTACCAATAAAAGAAGATTTGCCAACAATCACGCCTCCATTGATAATTGCACCGGTTGATATATGGCAAAAATCCTCAATAATTGCATCATGCTCGATCAAAGCTTTTGTGTTTATTATACAATTCTTACCTACTTTTGCTCCAGCATTGATTACAGCATAATGCATAACTATTGTTCCTTCATCTATAAAACTATGCTTAGATACATATGCTAATGGTGATATAATTACTGGTAATTTAAAATTTAACTGTTTAAGCTTGTTATATATCTTAATCCTTAATTCTACCGAATTAATAAAACCTATGGCAATAAAAGCAAGTTCTATATCATTTCTATATTTTTCTAAATCATCGTCTGTCCCTATAATTTTGTAATCTAAAACCTTCTGTCCTACCTTTTCTTTTATGTCGATAATGCCATAAATTTTATATTTCCCTGTTGATTCAATTACATCTATAACCGACTTACAATGTCCACCACCACCAATAATTAAAATATCTTGCATTACAAAATCACTCCACTTGGAATATTAACTAATCTTTCTTCAATTTTATATACATTCTCTAATTTATAACTAAAACAATCTTTATACATTGGCAATTTATTCATTAATACCCAGACTGGTCTACACAATACACCATTTTCATGAGAAAATTCTAAAAATTCATCTTTTTCTTTTCTATCTCGTAAAAAAATTGCATTTAACCAATAATTTGATGTTGCATATTCTGGCTCAGTAAAGAATTCCACACCCAACCAATCAAAAAACTCTTTGTACTTCATGGCTAAATTTCTTTTTATTTTAAGAAACTTTTCTAAATTTTCAAGTTGGGCTAACAGTAAAGCTGCATTTAAATTGGGCATCCTATAATTAAAGCCAATTTCATCATGATAGTACTTCCACTTATGTGGCACCTTTGCCGTAGTTGTTAAGTGTTTAGCTTTTTTTGCTAATACTTCGTCAGATGTCAAAATTACTCCACCCCCACCTGAGGTTACAATTTTATTTCCGTTGAAGCTAATTATTCCAAATTTTCCAAACGTACCTGTATGTTTGCCCTTGTAAAAGCTTCCAAGAGACTCAGCTGCATCTTCTACGACAGGAATATTATATCTGTCTGCTATCTCTATAATTTTATCAATTTTACAAGGATAACCGAATGTATGCATTGGAACAATTGCTGTTATTTTTCTATTTGTTAATTTATTGTAAACTCCATCATCCTTAAAGAGACAATTTTCAGCTAAAAAACTTTCTAAACTTTCAGGACTCATTCCAAGTGTATCATTATCAACATCTACAAATGTTGGATAGGCTCCGCAGTATGATATAGCATTACAAGTTGCAACAAAAGTCAGTGGCTGAGTAATTACTTCCGTGTTCTCTTTTACTCCAGAAAGCAGAAGTGCTATATGTAATGCAGATGTACCATTTACTGTTGCTATTGCATATTTTGAGCCGGTAAAATCTGCCATAAATTTTTCTACTTTATTTACATATTCCCCAATACTTGACACATATGAAGATCTGATCGCATCTAATACATATTTTTCTTCATTTCCAACAAAAATCGGTTCATGTAATGGAACTATATCTTTTTTGTAAAGCCTTTTAATAAAATCTACAATCTTTCTATATTTATCTCTATACATTGTAAACCCACGGTTTATATATTCTTAAATTTTCTTCATTTTTGAACCAATCTATGGTTAATTCAAGACCTCTGTCTATATCAGTTTCGGGAATCCATCTGGTTAGTTCCTTTAATTTCTCGTTTGAACCAAGGAGCCTTTCAACTTCACTATTCTGTGGACGAATTCTTAGATCTTCGCCTACAATTTTAGCGTCAGGGTTAATTTTGTTAATTAACTTTATTGCAAGATCTTGAATGGATATTTCGGATTGAGTAGCTATGTTTACTTCATTACCTATTGCATTTTCGCACTGAGCAAGTCTAACAAAACCTTCCACGGTATCTTTTACATATACCAAATCTCTGGTTGGATGTAATGAACCAAGTTTAATTTCATCATAACCAGAAAGCAATTGAGTAATAATGGTTGGAATAACAGCTCTTGCAGATTGCCTTGGTCCATAGGTATTAAAAGGTCTAACTATAACTACGGGTAAGTTGAAGCTTTTATAAAAACTTTCTGCTAAATGATCAGCACCAATTTTTGTAGCAGAGTAAGGCGATTGTCCCTGTTTTGGATGGTCTTCTGTAATTGGAACAAATTTGGCAGTTCCATATACCTCAGAAGTTGATGTAATTAAAACTCTTTCAACTGAATAATCTAAACAAGCTTGTAATATGTTTAAAGTTCCTTTTATGTTTGTTTCAACATAACTTTCAGGTGAATCATAGCTATAAGGAATGCTAATTAATGCTGCTAAGTGAAAAACTACATCTACATCTTTAATAGCTTTTCTAACTGAATCTGCATTTCTAATGTCACCGATGAAAATTTCTATTTTATCTAAGACTTTTTTATCAAAACTATCAAGCCACCCCCACTTATTTAGAGAATTATATTTGACAAAAGCTACTACTTCACATCCTTCTTCTAAAAGTCTTTCCACAAGATGACTTCCAATAAACCCGCCAGCTCCTGTAACTAAAACTCTCTTGTTTTTCAATTCCATTTAAAATTAAAACCTCCATTAGTTAATAATCTCTTGCTTATTTTTTACCATAAATAATAAGTTTTTTTCTCAAAAAAATTCCAAGAAATTAATGAAATTATTACAGTGAGAATAGATACCAAAATAATAAAATATAGTGGTTGATTTTATACTGAACCCCTTAGAAAGTTGACACAGGCAATTTGTAGAGGTTAAACTTTCTGCATATGCAGGGAGAAAATCTCTATAAAAAGGGAAAAATGTTGCATAGAGCTCTACAAATTGAAACACTAAAAAGTGTCCACAAAATTGGGCTGCAGTACATAGACCCGGATACGGACTTCATCCAAAGTATTTAAGAGATATTATCGGTAAAAAAGCTCGCAAAAACATTGAAAAAGGAACACCATTAAGCTGGGATATGATAGAATAATCTATGCCTGTTAATGTTCAAGAGATAATTAGAAAGCTTGAGGCTCAAAGGGACAGAAATGTAAGATATCTTGAAAAAAAGGCACCTCAGATAATTGAGTTAGCTAAAAAACCGACCAAGCTTAACTGCGGAATATATATAGACTCAGTAACAGGACAGATTGACCTTCAGATTAATGGAGAAAGACTTTATAAAAGTGACCCTAAGAGAGTCTGCCTTGCTCAGGTTGAAGAGTTTGAGAGAAAGGGAATTAAATTTTATGTGAAACCCGATACAAACACACAGTACAAAGACATTATGATGGATATGAGGCACTGGGATGAATTTCTCAAAATGGCAAAGGAGCATCCTGAAACAGAATTCGTAAAAAAGCCTGTCCAGTCTAATGATACATTCGGAACATTTCTTTGTATTGGGATAGGACTTGGGTATCATCTTGAAATAATCTCAAAAAGATATGAAATAAAACAGTTAATAGTTGTTGAGCAGGATCCTGAAATTCTCAAAGCTTCGCTATTTACAATAGACTGGCAGTGGCTTATTGAAAGATACTCAAAGCAAAATAAATTCATAACATTTTTTATCAAAGATGACCCTAAAGAACTCGCAAAGGAGGTATCCGCCTTTTTACAATTTTTCACTAATACACCCATTTCCTTTACAATGCCTGTTTATTCCCATATTGCAATGCCTTTTTATAAAGAGTTTTTTGATGAATTTTATAGAAGATTTCAACAGATATTTACAGGATGGGGGTTTTTTCAGGATGAACTATGGTCTGTTGAACAAACAATTGAAAACATAAAACAGGAAATCCCTCTCTTTACAGCAGAAAAAAAGGTTTCACCAAATGCAAAGGCTTTTATAATCGGTGCAGGACCCTCTCTTGAAAGTTATGTTGATTTTATAAGAGAAAACAAAGAAAGGGCTGTAATTTTTTCCTGTGGTAGCAGTATCGGAACACTTTACAGAGAAAACATAAAACCAGATTTTCATGTAGAAATTGAAAGAACAAGATTCACCTACGATGCTCTTGTTCTTAGTGCTGATAGAGAATACTTAAAATCAATTCCTGCGATTTTTAACAATCCAATGTATCCCGATGTAGCAAAACTCTTTGAATACAGTGGAATGTTTTTAAAGGAAAATGATGCGGGAGCCTATCTCTTCCCTTCTGAATATATAAGGCTTATTTACACCAATCCAACAGTTGTTAATGGAGGAGTATCCCTTGCTTTAAATCTTGGTTTTAAAGAGATTTACTTATTTGGTACAGATATGGGATACAAAGATCCGGCAAAACATCATGCAAAAGGAAATGTTTCCCTTGATAAAAATACAAAATTTTTTATAGAAATTGAGGATTCTTCCTTACAGATTGATGGTAACTTTGGAGGAAAAGTTTATACAAACTTTATTTTAAACTGGGCAAGGACATGGATAGAGGATTTACTAAAACTTTTTCCAGATGTTAAAGTTTACAACACCTCTGACGGAGCAAAAATTAAAGGAGCAATTCCTGTAAAAAGAGATGAAATAGTTCTCACAAATTTTGAAAAACAAAAAGAGTTAGAAACAATTAAATCAAACTTTTCGATGGAATATCTCAACCAGAAAAAATATATAAATGATAAGCTCATAAAACTTGAAAAGGAAGTCAAAGAATTCAAAAACTTTGTATTTTCCCAGCTAAACTCAAAAATTAAAAATACCTATGAATTAATGAACAGGCTCCACAATATTTATGCATGGATTCATGTGAATAAGGTAAATCAAGGGCTTTTACATTTAATCATAAGAGGCGGATTTTTACATTTTGAGCATCTTGTTTTATTTTTATGCTATCAAAAGGAAATAAGAGGCATTAACTTTATCCCTCAGTCTGTGGAATCCTTTAAAAATTATATAAATGAATGCTCAGAAATGCTTTTGAAAGGGATAAAAAGAATTTAAAATGATATTAAAAGTAGATTCTTCGCTTCGCTCAGAATGACCATTTTTTATTAACATATAACCATTTTCTATTAACAATTGACCATTTTTTGTTACCATATGGCATTTTTTGTTACCATATAAACATTTTTTATTAACAATTGACCCTTTTTTTTTTACCATATGAGCATTTTTTTTACCATATGAGCATTTTTGTAAGCCTATGACCCCTTTTTTTTGTCACCCTGAGGCGTAGCCGAAGGGTCTAAACTTTTTTAAAAATCCACCGATATATAAAATTAAGACAGCAGGATGGAAAGGAGGTGAAGGAAAAAATTCATCCATAGCTGTCTGGATGCAGGAGGCATCCTAAAAAAAAACATGGAGGTTTAAACCATGGCATTAAGAATTAATTTTAACGCAGAATCAACAGTAACACACACAGCCCTTTTACAGAACGAAAGGGCAATGAACAAATCCCTTTTAAGAATTTCAACAGGTAACAGAATCCTTTCAGCAGCAGATGATGCTGCAGGACTTTTTATTGCAAACCAGCTAAGTGTTTTTGCTGCAGCCCTTGAGCAGGGTAACCGTAATATTCAAACAGGTATAAGTGCCCTTCAGATTGCTGAAACAAATGTTGGTCAGATTTTTGACAAACTAAAAACAATCTATACTAAAGCACAGTCTGCAGCAAATGACATCAATGACCCAAATGCCCGTTCATCTCTTCAGAGAGATATTGCAAATCTGGTGGATGCTATTCAGAAATTAGCAACTGATACAGAATACAATGGAATTAAACTCCTTGATGGAACATTTGCAAGCAAAGTTATTCATTATGGAGCAAGAGCAGACCAGACAATTACAGTTGGTATAAACTCTGTCAAAGCCAATGACCTTGGTGCATTTATGGTTACAGGATCTTATTCAACTACCCAAGCAACTGCTTCTGCTTCAGGTTCTACTGTAGCAAACGGATATACAGCTTCTACAGGTGCAGTAGCATCTGGTGGTGCCTTCAGATGGGATAATGGAGATAGAGCAGTTGTAGCAGGAATTGATGTTTCAACAGGTTTATCTTTTGCAGTTGATGCAAAGAAAATTGCTGATAATATTAATAGTTCTACAAACCTTCAGAATGCAGGAATTTCAGCAAGAGCATCAAATACAAGTAAAGCAGCCGCTGGATGGACAGATATTCAGGTTGGTACAGGACAGAGCCTTGAAATTAGATTTTTTGTAGGCAGTGATAATACTGCAGATATTACAATTAGTGTCGGTGCAGGACAAGTTCTCACTCTTTCTGACCTTGTAACACAGATAAACAGACAAGCTTCACAGGATAATATAAACATTACAGCAAAGGCTGATAATAACAGGCTTGTATTGACTACACAGGGTGAAACAATCGGTTTAGAGGTAAGTGCTTCAGCTGCAGCAAATGCAGGTTCAATATCAGTGAATATGGCTCAATTCTTAGGCTTAAGCTCTACAGGACAAAACGTTTCTGCTACAGCAACTAGTACTGCTGCAGCATCTGCAACAGGGTCAGCAATTCAGGTTGGAAAGCTTGTAATAATGGGCACTGATAAGTACAACTATGATTTTACTGGAATAACTAGCCAAGGAGCAGGTCTTGGTATTAATCCTGCAACAGGAGATGCAGCTTTTAAAAACCTATACTTTCTTGATGTAACGAATAATGAAAATGCTGAGATAGCTCTTGATATTGTAAAGACAGCCATACAGAGAGTTGACAAGATTAGAACTCAGATTGGTTCTGTAATAAACAACCTACAGGCTATATGGGATGGACAGAAGGCATCCTATGACAATACAAAGGAAGCTGAAAATGTTATTCGTAACACAGACTTCGCAGCTGAGATGAGCACATTTATTACAATGCAGATTAGAATGCAGTCTGGTATAGCAATGCTTGCTCAGGCAAATGCCTTACCTCAGCTTGTACTACAGTTACTGAGGTAATTATTGATTTTGGAAGGAGGGGCGACCCTCCTTCCAAATTTAAGGAGGGAGTAAGGAGGATGAGATTCTTCGCTATCGCTCAGAATGACAGAAAGAAAGCTCAGAATGACAGAAAGAAAGCTCAGAATGACATAAAGAAAGCTCAGAATGACAGAAAGAAAGCTCAGAATGACAGAAAATAAGGTCAGACGCTGTCCTGAGCAAGGCGAAGGAATGACAGAAAGAAAGCTCAGAATGAAAATTATAATGTTACCTTTAGGCAAAGCTGAAGGGTTTTTATCCTTAGACTAAATTAAAGGAGTAAAAAATGAGGCTAGATGGATTAGACAAGGAAATAATAATAAACCCATACAGGCAAACAGAAATTGTTAATTTACAAAACACTCAGACCATCCAGGAAAATATTGCTAAAATTAGCAACCAGAACCAAAATGACTTTACCGAACAAACAAAAAACACTCAAAAAGTTGCTGTATCGCAGGAAGAACTAAACAAAATGATGGAAGAAATAGAACACAAATTCAGCATGATTGAAAAATATTTACAAATAGACATTGACCAGCAACTTCGGATGCCAATTTCAAAAATTATTGATATGAGAACAGAAGAAATTATCCGTCAGATTCCACCTGAATGGATTGTTGATATATTAAGAAGAATGGAAGAATTAAGAGGAGTTATTTACTCTAAGGAGGCATAAAATGGCAGACCTTTATATTTCAGGGCTTACAGGAACTATTGATACAGGCACAATGATTGACAAGCTCCTTCAGATAAAGCAACAGCCCATTGCACAGCTTAATCAGAAAAAAGCGCTTACTCAGGCTAAGGTATCAAGCCTCTCAAATCTTTCTGGTGCTTTAAACAGTATTCAGAGTTTTTTTAGTAATCTTAACATTGACAGCATTTTTAAAACAAAGAAGGCTACATCATCAAATACATCGGTGCTTACAGCAACTGCTTCAGCTGATACTCCAAATATCACAATGAGCCTTAATGTAAATAAACTTGCCCAAACTGAAGTGAGAGCAAGCACTGGAGGAATGAACTCCCTTACAAGCACTTTTTCATCATCAGGCAGTTTAACCCTGAAATACTGGAAATCTCCTACAGAAAATGTAACCTATAACATAGATTACTCCGCAGGACAAACCCTGCAGGATTTTGTAAACAAAATAAATTCCTCACAGAATTTTGTCAAGGCATCGGTTTACTACACAGGCAGTGATTACAGACTTCTTCTTTCAGAGGCAGATGCGGTAAATTCAACAAAGGAAACAGACAGAACTGGTTCTTCCTTTGTTATTGAAACAGATACTCTGCCAACTGAACTTGGAAGCCTTGAAACTTTACAGGATGCCCAGAATGCCTCTTTAACAATAGGAAGCTCTACAAATCCAGTTACATCCCCTTCAAACACCTTTAAAGAGATACTTACAGGAATGGATATTACAGTGCAGTCCACGGGTTCTGCAACAGTTACAGTAAGCGATGATTTTTCAAAAATTGACAGTACCTTGGCAGAATTTGCAAATCAGTACAATGGTGTTATTAAAATTGTAAATCAAATGACTGCTAAAGGGGCTCAGTTTCAGGGTGACAGTACAATAACAACAATTAAAACAGGCTTTTCCAATCTTCTTACCCCTTTTATCAAGGCAGGGCTAATTAATTATTCTGATACAGATGGAACAATTTCCATAAACACAAGCAGGCTTTCGGAATTGAAAAACTCATCTGCTGAAGGCTTAAAAGAGCTTTTGACAAATGTGAAAGATTCATTCAGCAGACAGCTTAATGTATATGTATCAACAATAAATTCCTATAAAAGTACAGGAGAATCCCAGATTAATGAGATAGAGGGGAGAATATCAAACTTAAAGACCGCACTTGTTAAATATGAAGAAAGGCTTCGCAAAGAATACGCAGCATTAGAAGCCTTTGTTTCTCAGATGAATCAGATAAATTCAAGAATTCAGGACCTTATTGTAACACTATCAGAAATGACAAGGGGAGGTAAAAAATGACCTATGTAGATGCCTATCTACAGAGCAAAGTAATGGGAGCGGATGCTTTAGAACTTATAACAATGCTTTATGATAAAGCAATAGTATCCCTTCACATTGCAAAGGATTCCATAATTAAGGGACTTGATGACCCTGAGCTTGTAAAGAAGAAAGCTATAGAGCTTAGCAGAGCAACAGATATAGTTTATTATCTCAATGATATCCTTGACAGACAGAGGGGTGGGCAGATTGCTGAAAATCTCAGCATAATTTACACAACCTTAGCAGGTGAGCTTGTAAGGGCTAATCTATTTAATGATGTTGAAACAATTTCAAAATGTATTGAAATACTTAACAGTTTAAAATCAGCTTGGGAAGATGTAAAGAAGCAATTAAAGGAAAATCAAAATGAACAAAAAAGAATTCTCGCAGGAGCAATCTAATATCAGGAACATCCTTATTCAGGCAGAGTTAGCATTAAAGGAAAACAGATTTGATGAAGCTTTAGCAACGTTAAGCAGAATAGAAATGAATGAGCTTGCAAATCTGCCTATTGAAGAATTATACGCAATTGGAAATTTAATCAATTACATAAAAAATCTTGCTGAAGAAAAAAAGGATGATTTAGTCTCTCAGATGAAAATTATTCAGGCAAGCAAGGAATATTTGTAAGGTTTTACTGTCTTTTTTATCATTCTGAACAAAGCAGTAGCGGAGTGAAGAATTTTATCCTTTTTCCCATATCCAGAGAATAACGAGAGATTCTTCAGGACATTGAGTCCCACAGAATGACCATCAAAATGTCACCCTGAGGCGAAGCCGAAGGGTCTCATATTGTAGGGGATTCTCCCCCTTCGGAGACCCTTCGCTGAAGCTCAGGGCTTTGGCTCAGGGCTTTGGCTCAGGGCTGTGGCTCAGGAGAGCGCCTTATTCTGTCATTCTGAGGGGCTAAATGCCCCGAAGAATCTCCTCAGTAGACCCTTCGGCTTCGCCTCAGGGTCAGATGACTATTCAATTAGTTTGTCCTTCCGTTTATCTATAATTATTTGATTATACTGGAAGAGACTTCTTCACGAAGTTTACTCTGAACAAGGAGTGCCAGAGAAGAGAATAATATCTCGGACTATTAAAGTTATCAAATTTTTGGCTACCATTTTTTATTCATTCTTGATTAAAATAAACAAAATGTTTGATAGAAAAAAACAAATTAAATGGGCTTCTTTGAAAGTAGGAATCGTAATTACATTAACCCTTTTGATAATTTTCTTTGTAATAGTCTTTTCAGTCGGCATAAAATCTGTATTTACTAATCGTATTCTCTTATATGTAAGTATAGTTGATGTTAAGGGCTTAAGACCAGGAGCGCCAGTAAGAATTGCTGGAGTTGATGTTGGAGAGGTAAAAGAGATAAAACTAAGTCAACAACATGGCACAGTAGTTAAAATATCAGTTGACAGAGAAATCCTGAATTTCTTAAAATCCGATGCAATCGCAATTGTTCAAACTTTGGGTCTTTTAGGAGATAAATATTTAGAACTTTCACCAGGACAATCCAAAGAATCCTTTGAGCCAAGTCAATTTATATACGGTTTTCCACAGACAGAAATCAGAGATATTATCGCTACAACTGTTACTGTAATGAACAAAATAGATGGACTAATTGGAAAAGTTGATTCTCTTATAAAGAAATTCGAACAATCAGAAGGAACTATTCCAAAGTTAATAAAAGACCCTTCTCTTTACAATAACTTAAATGCTGTAGCTATGGAATTAAAAAAATTAACTGAAGAAATTAAACACGGAAGTTTAGGGATGCTCTATCGAGATAAAGAACTTTACTCAAACATTACAAATACAGTAAAAAACTTAGAAGAATTTTCTAACAAAATCTCTTCTTCCCAGGGTAGTCTTGGTAAATTAATCAATGAAACGGAGTTATATAATAGTATGGTCAATGTATCACAAAGACTTAATAACCTCCTCAATGAAATAGAGAAATCTCAAGGGACTCTTTCTCTTCTTTTAAGAGACAAACAAACAGCAGAAGATTTAAAACAAAGTATAAAAGAAATAAAAGAATTGATTGAAGAAATTAAAAGAAATCCCAAAAAATTTTTTAAATTTAGTGTTTTTTAGGTTATAATTTTTTATGGCAATTTTAGAAATCAAAAAATATCCTGATGAAATTCTCAAAACAAGAGCTTCCTTTGTTGATGAAATTAATGGAAATATCCAAAAATTGATTGATGATATGATTGAAACAATGTATAAGGCAAATGGAGTTGGTTTATCTGCACCTCAAGTTGGAGTATCAAAGAGAATAATTGTGGTTGATACATCGCCAAGACAAGAAAATCAATCACTTATTGTTCTAATAAATCCTGAAATAATTAACTCTGAAGGAGAAATCATTTCAGAAGAAGGTTGTCTTAGTCTACCAGGTTTTATTACCAGATTACAGAGAAAACAAAAAGTTTTTGTAAAGGGATTAGATAAAAATGGTAAAGAAATAGAAATTGAGGCAGAAGGTCTTTTAGCAAGAGCCTTTCAACATGAAATCGACCACCTCGAAGGAATTCTACTTATTGACCGAATAAGCCCACTTAAAAGAGAACTTTTCAGAAGAAAATATAAGAAAATAAAAAAATAAAACCCTCATGCCTGATATAAAAAAAGGAATTGTATTTTTTGGTACGCCAGATTTTGCCGTTCCTACTTTAAAATCTTTAATAGCAAATAATGAAAATATTTTACTTATAATAACCCAACCAGACAAACCAAAGGGAAGGGGAAAAAATGTTCAGCCACCGGCTGTAAAAGAAATTGCTATTAGGCAGGGACTTAGAGTTTTACAACCTGAAAAAATAAGAGATGACAATTTTATAGAAACACTAAAAAAACTTAATCCAGAGATTGCAATAGTTGTAGCCTATGGTAAAATAATTCCAAGAGAGATCTTAGAAATACCAGCCCTTGGATGTATTAATCTTCACGCTTCCCTTTTGCCAAAATACAGAGGTGCGGCACCTATTCAATGGGCATTAATAAAGGGAGAAAAAGTTACAGGAGTTACAACTATGCTTATTGATGAAGGTTTGGATACAGGACCTATACTTTTACAAAAAGAAGTTCCCATAGATGATGACGACAATGCTCAGAGTCTTTCAGAAAAACTTGCAGTAATTGGAGCAGATTTAGTATTAGAAACTGTTGATAAAATGAGAAAGGGGCTTATTACTCCAACTCCTCAAACTGGAGAGATTGTCTATGCACCTCTTTTAAAAAAAGAAGATGGAAGAATAAACTGGCAAAAATCAGCAATTGAAATTTTTAATCTTATCCGTGGTACCTATCCTTGGCCCTGTGCATATTGCTATTTTAAAAAGGAAAGATTAAAAATAATTAAAGCTCAACCATTAGAAGAGAAAGCTCCTCCTGGTTTAATTATTAAAGCAAAAGATGAGTTGATAATAGGAACAGGCTTAGGTACAATTAAAATTTTACTTATACAACCTGAAGGAAAAAAAATAATGACAGCAAAGGAATTTATTTGTGGAAGAAAAATAAATGAGGGCGTGGATTATTTTTCTTAGGGCTTTTGTTCTTAAAATTTACTATCCTTTGTTAATGTTGATTGGAGCTTTTTTAAAGAGTAAAAAAGCGATTTTTCAGTCCCATATAGTCAATGTTAATAATTTTCTTGTAAAGCATTTAAATTATAAAATCAATAAAATTTTACTTCTTCTTCCTCATTGTCTTCAAAATTCAAAATGTGATGTAAGACTTACCTTTGATGTTTTCAAATGTAAAAGATGTGGGCAATGTAAAATAAAGGATCTTATTGAACTTGCTGAGCAATACGAGGTAGCCATATCAATTGCTACGGGAGGAACTATTGCAAGAAAGGTTGTTAAAGAAATTCGTCCAGATGCAATTATAGCAGTTGCCTGTGAAAGAGACCTTTCAAGTGGAATTGTAGATACTTATCCAATACCAGTCATTGGAATTTTGAACCAAAGACCCTTTGGTCCTTGTATAGATACTAAATTAAATTTAAAAGAAGTTGAGGATGCTATCAAATGGTTTATGAACAGCAAAATCCAAGAAAAGAAGCTGTAGAAATTCTTACTTATCTTTTTGAAAAAAGAAAACCTTTAAAAATTCTTTTAACTGAAAATCTTCTCACCAAGTTTAATGAAAATGATAGAGCATTTTTAAAAGAAATTGTACATGGTGTTTTGCGAAACCTTTATTTTATTGACTGGATTCTTGCTAAATTTTATAGAAATAAAAAAAGATTGCTTCCTAAAACAATCAATAATCTAAGATGTGCAATATATCAATTAATTTTTATGAAACTCCCATCCTATGCGGTAACGAATGAATCTGTTGAAGTGGAAAAATCATTAAAGGGTTTTCCTTCCCTTGTGAATGCAATATTAAGAAATTTTTTAAGACAATATCCATCTGGACAGTATCCTTTGTCTTTATCTGAAAAATTTACTGATATTGAAGAATATCTTTCAATAAAATATTCTTTTCCTACATGGCTTGTTAAAAGATATTTGAAAAGATTCATCCAGGAAGAGATAGAACCTTTTTTAAAAGCAAACAATGATAAACCTCCTTTCACAATAGCTGTAAAACCTAAAGAAAGAAATGAAATTGCCGAATACTTGAATAAAAAAGGATTCTTAGTTTATCCAACAAAATATGCTCCATCAGGCTTAAAGATAGATGGCAAGGGATATGAAATTAGAAAAGCTATTCAAGAATTACCCTTTTTTTGGCTAATTCAGGATGAAGCATCTCAACTTGCCTGTTTTTTTCTTGAAGTATATGAAAATGATACAATTTTAGATGTTTGTTCATCTCCAGGAGGTAAAGCTCTTCTTTCTGCTGCTTTGATGGATTGTGGTAGAATAATCTGTCTTGAGAAAAATAAGGAAAGATTAAGAATTTTGAACCAAAATATTAAAAGAGTAAAAAGGTTTCTTCCTAATGTAAAATTTGAATCTTTACTTATGGATATATTTGAATTCAGGGATAAAATTAATTTTAATAAAATCATTCTCGATGCTCCCTGTTCCTCACTTGGAGTTATTAGAAGAAATCCCGATGTAAGATATCGATGTAGTGAGTCAGAAATAGCAAGACTTTCAGAAATGCAATTTCTTATGCTTGATCATGCTTCCAAGTATTTGACAAAAGGAGGAACACTTCTTTATTGTGTTTGTTCAACAGAACCTGAGGAAGGTGAAAGAGTAGTTGAAAAGTTTTTACATAATCATGAAGAATTTTATACTATAAATAGTGAGATTTCTTTTTTTAAAGATCTTTATATTGACAAAGGGATGATAAGAACCTATCCCCACTTACATGATATGGATGGTTTTTTCATGTCCAGGATTTTGCGATGCTAAAAAAAATTTTGTATATTATTATTGCAATTGTTGGCGGTTTTTTTAGTGGATATCTTCTTTTAACATTTATTGTATTAGGCGGAACTACACAAGTTCCTGATTTAATAGGCAAGGATATCGTGGTTGCTAATAAGATATTGAGGGAGAAGGGACTTTATATTCGAATAGAGGGTTATGAATATTCTGAAACACCTACCGGAACAGTATCAAACCAGAATCCTCCTGCAGGAACCAAAATAAAAAGTGGCAGAGAAATTGGAGTAATCGTAAGTAAAGGTTTAAGATTCAATATACTTCCTGATGTTACAGGAATTAATTATGAGGAAGCTGAAAAAATATTAAATGAAAAAGGAATTCCGATAGAACAAATTATTTATATTCACTCAGAAATTTATCCTGAAAAAACTGTGATTGCTCAGAGACCTGAACCTAATGAAGGTGGAAAATCTATCAAATTACTTGTAAGTAAAGGGAGAAGGGAGGATTAAAGGTGGTATTAATTGCACCTTCAATTTTATCTGCAGATTTTGGGAGACTTGCTGAAGAAATAAAGCTTGCTGAAGAAGCTGGAGCAGATCTAATTCACATTGATGTAATGGATGGACTGTTTGTTCCTAATATAACAGTTGGTCCTCTTATAGTTGAAGCAGTCAAAAAAGTTTCAACGCTTCCCCTTGATGTTCATTTAATGATAGTAAATCCAGAAAAATACATTAATGATTTTATTAAAGCAGGTGCTGATATATTGACTGTTCATGTAGAAGCTTCAGTTCATTTACATAGAACAATAGGAAACATTAAAGAAAAGGGAGCAAAAGCAGGAGTATCTCTTAATCCTGCAACAACTTTACATACAATTGAAGAAATTGTTAATGATATTGATCTTCTTCTTATAATGTCTGTTAACCCTGGTTTTGGTGGGCAATCCTTTATTCCTTACTGTATAGAAAAAATTAAAAAAGCGAGAAATTTAATCGAAAATAGAAATAAAAAAGTTTTAATTGAAGTTGACGGAGGGATTAAACTTGACAATTCATCTACAGTTGTCAAAGCAGGAGCTGATATTTTGATAATGGGCTCAGAATTTTTTGGGCAAAAAGATTATAAAGAATTTATGCAAAAATTAAGGAAAATATTAAGTGAGAATTGAAAAACTTATTGAAAGAGCTGAAAAATTTAGAAGTAACGGATTTTTTAGAAAATCAATAGCTCTATGGAATAGAATCTATAAAAAGGCTATCAAGGGAAAGTCTCCCCAACTTACTCTTGACTGTCTGATAGTTCTTGGCGATTTAAATAGAATACTTGGTAATTTTGAAAAATCAATCCAACTTTATAAAGAAGCAATAGAGCTTGCTGAAGCATTGGAAGAAGAAACTTCTTTAGCAGACAGTTTAAGTGGTTTAGCTTTATGTTATAAAGCAACAGGTCAATGGAAGGAAGGTCTAAAAATTATAAAAAAGTCAAGAAAAATTTATGAATTTCATAGGGATAAAAGAGGAATTGCTTTTACTTTATGGGCTGAAGGAACAATATGGAGATTTGGTGGGAGGATAAAAAAATCCTTAAAAATTTTTAAGGAGGCTCTGGCAATTTTCAGAAAATTAAAAGATAAATCCGCTGTTGGTTATACCTATTGTGGGTTAGGTGGTAGTTCAAGAGTAAATGGTGATTTTCTAATTTCATTAAAATTTTATAAAAAAGCTAATCAAATATTCAATGAAACAGGTGATAAATTTGGTTCTGCATACTCTTACTGTGGAATAGGGAATGCTTATAGAATGCTTGATGATATAAAAGAAGCAGAGAAAAATTTCAAAAAAGCCATAAAAATCTACGAAGAAATAGGTGATATTGTAAGTTCTTCCTATACCCTTTGGAGCATGGCAATGTTAGAGATATTAAAAACTTACAGAAGTAAAAAAAATAAGAAAGACTACACTAATGCAATTAAATACATTCATAAGGCAGAGAAAAATTTTAAAAAATGCAATGATCCCAGAGGTCTTATTTATTGCATTCTCTTAAGAGGCATGATAAACTATCTTAAAGGGAAAAGGAGCATAGGAAAGAAAATATTCAAAAAAGCTTATGAGAAGACAAAAACTTTTGATTTTGCCTTAGAAAAAAAATATGCTGAGAAACTACTAAATGGAAAAAAATTAATTCCTTATAACATCCCATAGAGTATAATTTATGATGGCAAACAATAAAATTATAACAGTTCCAAATATATTAACAACACTTAGAATTTTTCTTGTTCCATTCCTTGTCTTTGCAATGAATGCAAAAGATTATTCATTGGCATTAAAAATAATTATCATTGCAGGCATAACAGACAGTCTTGATGGAATAATAGCAAGAAAATTTAATCAAATTTCAATTTTTGGTACATTTCTTGATCCTTTAGCAGATAAATTTCTTATTTTGAGCATTATGGTAATATTTTATATCCATGAATTAGTTCCGAGGTGGTTTATCTCAATTATTTTTACAAGAGATGTTTTGGTAACTCTTGGATGGCTTGAAGTTTACTTGAGAAAGAAAAAGATTATGAAACCTCTAATTTTAGGAAAAATATGCAATGCTTCTCAGGTAATTATCTTTGGATATGTTATTTTAGCAGTTAATTTTAAACTGCCTCTTCCCTCTAATTTATGGTACATAGGAATAAGCTTGTTGTCCATATTATCATTTGTTCAGTATACTATTGTAAGATTATCTAATTATTCACAGGGGAGTTAGAATTGAATGTATTAAACCTCAAAGTTCAGCACAAAGGGCAGGACTTAAAGAGGGTGACATAATACTGTCAATTAATCGTCATTCAATAAAGGATATCTTAGATTTAATGTATTATTCCGACGAAAACGTATTAAAAGTTACAGTTTTAAGAGAAAATAAAAAACATACTTACATAATTGAAAAATATTATGAGCCATTAGGAATTGAAGTTGAGCCCTTTAGAATAAAAAGATGCAGGAATAAATGCCTTTTTTGTTTTGTAGAACAACTTTCAAAGGGTTTAAGAAAATCTCTATATGTTAAAGATGAAGACTACAGAGCAAGTTTTCTTTATGGAAATTACATTACTCTTACAAATTTAAAAAACGAGGATTACAATAGAATAAAAAAACTTTTCTTAAGTCCTCTATATATATCTGTTCATGCAACAGACACTGAAGTTAGAAATCAATTATTGGGTAACTATGAAGCTCCACCAATTTTAATTGAACTTAAAAAACTTGCAAAAAATAAAATTAGAATGCACACTCAGATTGTACTTTGCCCTGGAATAAATGATGGAGATGTCCTTGAAAAAACAATTTTAGATTTATATAAATTCTATCCCTATGTATCCTCAATAGCGGTTGTGCCAGTGGGTCTAACAAAATATCATAAAAATAATTTAAAACCAGTTACAAAAATTAAAGCAGAGGAAGTTATAAATCTTGTTGAAGCCTTTCAAAATAGATTTAAGAAGAAACACGGAATTGCGATTGTTTATCTTGCCGATGAATTTTATATCAAAGCTCAGAAAAATTTTCCTCAATCAAGTATTTATGATGATTTTCCTCAGATTGAGAATGGCGTTGGAATGGTTCCATTATTTATTAAAGAGGCAAAAAAAAATAAACATTCCTCAATTTAAAATAAAAAAAAGATTAGTAGCTTTTACAGGTGAATCCTTTTTCCCCTATCTAAAGCAATTTATTGAGAAATTACAAAAAAAAGATATCCCTATAGATTTAATTCCTATAAAAAATAATCTTTTTGGTGAAAGCGTAACTGTAACGGGGCTATTGGCTGGAGAAGATATAATAAAGGGGCTTGCGTCTAATGTTGAAAAAGATGATATAGTTTTAATTCCAGATGTTATAATGAAAGACACAGACAATAGATTTTTAGATGATCTAACCCCTTCAGATATAGAGAAAATACTACAAGTAAAAACAGTGAAAATTGGAACACAACCATCAGATTTGTTAGAATTTATCTCAACAATTACTTAATAAGATGAAGCTTGATAATTATGAATTATCCTTTTATACATTAATGTAAATTGACAAAAATGTAATTTAAGAGATATTATAAAAACTAAAAGGTAACCTTTTGCCGATGGAGATAAAATATGTGTAGATTAGCAGCGATTACTTCATCAAAGTATTTTTCGCCAATAGAAAACATTCTTGCCCTTGAAACAATGAAAGAAGGGCATGATGGATCTGGTCTTGGTTTAACCCTTAAAGACCTCGGAGGGGAATTTAAAGATTTAAAACAGTATCCTATACTCTCGGGTATATGTTCCCGAAAAGGCAGGGAAATTCTTGATGCCTATATGGAGGAGGTTGGTTTTAAACTCATTCACAAGTGGAGACCTAAAATTAAGCCTGTCAAAGGAATTATCAGGCGTGATTACTATTTTGCAGCAGCTTATGATTATCCCGATGAATGGAAAGATAAAACAGATACAGAAAAAGAAGACTTCTTAATGAATGTAAGAATTAATTTAAGAAAAATGGGAGAAAATGATGAATCGATCTTTGTTTTTTCTTTTTATCCCGATGTAATAACCCTTAAAGAAGTAGGAGACCCTCTCGAACTTGCTGAGTTTTTTGGACTTGATAAAGACAATTTAGAGGCAAAAATTATTTTTGCACAAGGAAGGCAAAATACCAATTATCAAATATATCTTTATGCCTGTCATCCTTTCTTTATTCAGGGATACTGCACAATGACAAATGGCGAAAATACAGCTTTTGTTCCCATAAGAGAGTTTCTCATGAGCAGAGGATTCCCGGGATATATGGGATACAACTCAGACAGTGAGGTATTTTGCCATATACTTCATTATTCAGTAAGACAGCTTGGTTTTCCTATTACTTACTATAAAGATATAATCACTCCTTTAAAATGGGAAGAAATTCAGCAAAGACCTGACAGAGAAGCCCTTTCTCTTATTAAGATGTCCCTAAGGCCACTTTGTATAGATGGTCCTAATATGGTCATTGGTTTTACTCCTGATGGAACATGCTTTATGGTTCAGGATTCAAAGAAATTGAGACCTGGTGTTGTTGGTGGTGTTAAAGGTAAATATGCATTAATGTCAGAGCTTTGCGGACTTGACAAGGTTATTCCCGAAAGAGACAGTTCAAAAGATATATATCCAATGAAATATGACATGGTGATTGTATCACCAGGTGCAAAGGAGGTAAAAGTATGGAACCAGTTACAGGCTTAAGGCTTGATTATAACCATAAATTAACAATAAAGGAGTTTCCTTACATAATTTGCTGGAGAGAAGACCGTTGCAAAAGATGTGGACAGTGTACTGCAGTTTGCCCTAATGACGCAATTAAGCCTGCAGTCAAATACATGAGAGTTATTGAATCAGGAGGAGATACTCCAAAACCAAGACCTGTAAGAAGAATAATTCATGTAATTGAACAGGTTGACAATATTGAAAATTACTGTACAGGATGTGCGATGTGTTCTCTTGTTTGTCCCAATAATGCAATAGAGCCAGAGTATAATCCCCAGAATAAGTTTCTTTTTTATAAAAATCGCGGTGGTGAAGGATATAAAAGAGGCGGAAGAAGAAATGACCCAGGGGTGTCAACGCTTGACAGACTCAAGTTTACAAGAATTTCAATGCTTACTGACCCTGCTTTAGATGCAGGCAGACATGAATTTAGAGTCCGCTCTTACATAGGAAGAATTCTTCCTCCTGAGGAATTGCCCCTTAAGGTTGAAGATGGTAGATTGGTTATTGATAAGTCTTCTGGAAAGTTTATCCCCCCCGTAAGGGAGATATTTCCTATAATGATTGGAAGTATGTCAATTGGTGCACTTTCACCTCACATGTGGGAAGGACTTGCAATGGGAGTTGCCTATTTAAACGAAGTTGAAGGAATTCCTGTTGTAATGTGTTCCGGTGAGGGAGGGTTTCCCCCAAGACTTCTTAAATCAAGATATGTTAAGTATTTTATTTTACAGATTGCATCAGGTTATTTTGGATGGGATAGCATTCTTCATACTTTACCATACATGACAGATGACCCTGCAGCAATTGAAATAAAATATGGTCAGGGTGCAAAGCCAGGTGATGGCGGACTTTTAATGGCTCCAAAAGTTATAAGACTTATTGCTGAAATCAGAGGTGTACCTAAGTATGTTGACCTTCCATCTCCTCCAACTCATCAGACAAAATACTCAATTGAAGAGTCAGTTATGAAAATGATTCAGTCAATGTCAATGGCGTTCGGATTCAGAATTCCGGTTTATCCTAAAATTTCAGGAACCCGAACAGCAAAGGCAGTTTTAAATAATCTTGCAAGAAATCCCTATGCTGCTGCATTATGCATAGATGGAGAAGATGGTGGCACTGGAGCAGCATACAATGTTTCACTTGATAAAATGGGGCATCCAATTGCATCAAACATAAGAGAGTGTTATCTTGACCTTGTAAAACAGGGTAAACAGAATGAGCTTCCTTTAATTGCAGCAGGTGGAATTGGTAAAAAAGGCGATCTTGCAGCAAATACTGCTGCTCTTATTATGCTTGGTGCTTCAGCAGTGGCTGTTGGAAAGTATATAATGCAAGCAACAGCTGATTGTCTTGGCGATGAGTATAATCGTTGTAATCTATGCAATACAGGAAAGTGTCCAAGAGGAATAACAACTCAAGACCCCAAGCTTTACAGGCGTCTTGATCCAGATAAAGTTGCAGAAAGGCTTGTAGAAGTAATCAAGGCTGCAGATGTTGAGTTGCGCAAAATATTCGCACCAATGGGAAGAAGCACTGAATTACCAATTGGAATGTCTGATGGATTAAGTATAGATGATAAAGCAATGGCAGAAAGGTTGGAGATAAGCTATGCCTGCTAAGAAAATAATACAAAGAGAAATGCCAAAAGTTGGCTTACATGAAACCATAATCCCCTATGAAGAAGTTGTGAGAAAAGTTAATGAAAAATCTGTCATTATTTACGGCAATGTTCAAGGCAAAAGGATTCCTTCAAGAATTCTTGAGGAGTATATTCAGGAAGCTGTTAGAGAGGGTGCAAGAAATCTTCATATTTATGCTGATGGTCAGCATGGAATTGGTGGAAGAATATATCCTCAGGTTGAAACAGTAAAAATTACAATAGAAGGACCTGTTGGACAGAGATGTGGTTCAATGGGAATGTTCGGAACAGAGATAGTTGTAAAGGGTGGAGTTTCTGATGATGTTGGCTGGCTTAACTGTGGAGCAAAAATTACAGTCTTGGGAGATGCAACAAACGGAGCATGGAATGCTGCTGCACAAGGAATCCTTTATGTTCAGGGAAGTGGCGGTGCTCGTTGTGATACAATGACAAAGCATAATCCAAGATTTGAGCCGCCTCAGTCATGGTATTTCCGCGATGTGGGAGATTCTTTCGCAGAGTTTAAAGCTGGCGGTATTGCTGTAATATGTGGAGTTAAACCAAGAAATTCAAGAACAGTTCTGGGATACAGACCCTGTGTTGGAATGGTTGGTGGAGTTATTTACTTTCGCGGGAAAATTGATGGTTATAGTGAAAGGGATGTAAAGCTTCTTGAATTAAGTGAACAGGATTGGCAGTGGCTTACAGAGAATTTAAAACCCTTTCTTACAGCAATAGATAGGATGGACTATTATCATGAGCTTACTAAAAACCCTGTTGAATGGCATAAACTTATTCCCTATACCCCACAAGAAAGAAGACAGAGAAGATGGTTTAAGATTTCAATGGATGAGTTCAGAAAAAATTACTGGGAAAAGGAAGTGGGTCAGGGAGGAATTTTTGCCGAATATATTGCCCATGAGCCAACTATTATTCCTTACATAGTTACTGGGAAATATCGTAGATTTAAACCTGTCTGGGCAAATGAAAAATATGCACCACCCTGTGCATACATTTGTCCAACTCATATCCCGACTCACAAAAGAACAGCATTGATAAGGCTTGGAAAATTAAAAGAGGCTCTTGAAATGGTGCTTGAATATAGTCCTCTTCCTGCTACAGTATGTGGTATGATTTGTCCTAATCTTTGTATGCAAGCCTGTACTCGTGGGAAAATAGATTCTCCAATTTCTGTAAAAGAATTTGGTAAAGCATCTGCTTTGCTTCCACCTCCCAAAAAGGCAGACCCTACAGGACACAAAATTGCGGTAATAGGTGCAGGACCAGCTGGAATGTCTGTTGCATGGCAACTTTCACTTAAAGGTCATTCTGTTACAGTATTTGAAGCAACAGATAAAATTGGCGGTAAGATTGAGCTATGTATTCCAGAGCACAGACTTGATAAAAGAATTCTGCATATGGAAATAGAGAGATTTAAGGAAGTCGTAAATGATATTCGCCTTAATACACCAGTTACAAAAAAACTTTTTGAAAAAATCTGCAAAGAATATGAATTTGTTGTGATTGCAGTTGGAGCACACAAGCCAAGAAAGATTCCATTCCCGGGGTCTGAACATACAGTTTCAGCCTATGAATTTTTAAGAGCAATAAATGAGGGTAAATCCTTTGACCTCAAAGATAAAAAAGTTGTTGTAATTGGTGCTGGAAATGTTGGCATGGATGCATCAGTTGAGGCTTATTTATGTGGCGCATCAAAAGTAACTGCCATTGATATTCAAAAGCCGGCTGCCTTCGGAGCAGAGCTTGAACAGGCAAAGCAAAAAGGCGTTGAAATACTATGGCCTAAATTCACAGAAAAATATGTTCCAGAGGAAAAGAAAATATATTTCAAGGACGGAACAAGCCTTGATGCAGATTTTGTAATTATGGCAATTGGAGATATGCCTAACTTAGATTTTGTGCCACCTCAGATTCATACTGAAAGAGGATGGGTCATTATAAATGAATTCTTCCAGACATCAAATCCAAAAGTATTTGCAATCGGAGATGTTACAGGATTAGGACTTGTAACCCATGCAATTGGACATGGAAGAATACTTGCCCAGTATTTACATGGAGAGTTAATGCATGCTCCTGTAACAAGGGATTTAAGAGCAAGAATACCTTATGAAAGAATCAAAATTGATTATTACGAAAGATGTCGAGCTGTATCATCTCTTGAACAGGAAGCGGAGCGTTGCCTTTCCTGTGGCTCCTGCAGGGACTGTCATATGTGTGAGATGACCTGTTACTGGGGTGCAATTAGCAGGATTGAGAAACCAGATGGAAGATATGAATATGTAGTTGATGAAAACAAGTGTATTGCCTGTGGATTCTGCGCTGGAATATGCCCCTGCGGTGTTTGGGAAATGGTTGAAAATATTTAGTTAGTTTATTTTCGCTTATATTGTCGTTCTGAGGAGGTCATCCCCATAGACGCTGTCCTGATCCAAAGCCTTTAGCCGAAGCCCTGAGCCGAAGCCCTGAGCTTATGCGAAGGGTCTGCGAAGGAACTTTCTTAGAAAAAGGTATGGGATTCTTCGGTCGCTAACGCTCCCTCAGAATGACACCTTCTATGACATCCTTTTTTACTTGTCACCCTGAGGCGTAGCCGAAGGGTCTCCTCCTTTTTAAAAAAAGAGGAGATTTTTCACTACGCTAAAGCTTTTTTCGGAATGACGGGGAAGGAAGGTTCAGAGTAAACTTTGCGAAGGAATGACTAAACTTTCAGGACTTTTTTGTTTATTGACAATTTCAGGATATTGACAGAGAAAAAAATAAAGGATAAAATTAAAGATGGAACGGAGAAGTTTCATAAAATCTCTTTTATTTTTCCCATTTACACTGCTATTTTTTAAAAAAACTCATGAAAAAGAAAGAGTCCTTCTTCTTGAAACAGTTGTAGCTGGTTTTAGCTACTATGATGGTGAAAAGATTTGGAAAAAACTTAGAGTTAATGAAAGTCTTATTTTGAAAAGGGAACCCGCAAACCCCTATGATGAAAATGCTATAGAGATTTACTGGAAGAAATGGAAACTTGGATATGTTCCAAGAGCTGACAACTCTGTAATTGCTCAGATGCTTGACAGAGGTGAAAACCTTCTTGCAACAATTACATGGCTTAAAGTTGATGAAGACCCCTGGGAACGTATAGGTATTAGAATTGAAGTGGAGATATCTTGAGATTAGGGATAATTTATAAAACTTTAAAACTTCCTATTCTTTACAGACACAGATTTATCTGTCTCTTTAAAGAGGCTTTTGGAAAATCTGACACTAACTATGAAATTAAACAGAATATTTATGCTCAATGAAAGAAGAATATTAAATAATGAAGTAATATTTAAAACAAACTCGCCAATACTTATTGAAGACTTAGAAGAAAATCCAGTACTGCCAATAGAATCAGGTATTGAATATTTTAATGAACAATTTAATGCTATTCACCATAGAATTTTAAAGGATATCAGAGGAGATAGATTAAAAATGCTTTACCAAATTGGCATCGGCTCAAGAACAGGTCAGGGATTTGGAATGGTAGAGGTGGTATAAAGAGAGATGAAAATAAAAAAAGAGACTGTTTCCAATACCAAATTTAACAAACTTAAGCCTCTTTTCTGGGATTACGAAATCGAATCTGTAAAAAAACATCTTGATTCTGCCTTTGTTATTTCGAGGATTCTTGAGCTTGCAGATCCAGATCAATTTGAGATATATAGAAATGCATTATCTGATGAAAAGATCAAAGAGTTTATAAAAAGTGAAAAAGCGAAAAAGCTCTTGTCAAAAAAATCCTTAAATTTCTGGCAAATATATTATGGAATTAAAAAAACTTGAACCTCAACATAAAAAGGCAATACTAAAGATTTCGGACTTTCTAAGTTTAGGAGAGTTTTATCTTGCAGGCGGAACTGCTTTATATTATTATCTAAAACACAGAAAATCTCTCGACCTTGATTTTTTTTCTAATAAGATTTTTGATTTTATAAACTTTAAAGAATTGTTTAGCCGATTTGAGACCTCACAATTAAGTAATGATACTATTTATACCAGCATTGAAGGAATAAAGGTCTCATTTTTCTATTATCCCTATCCTCTTATAAAACCATTAAATCATCTTGAAATTATAAAAGTTGCCTCTCTTGAAGATATCGGAGCTATGAAAGTTCTCTCTGTAATTCAAAGAGGGAGTAAAAAAGATTTTGTAGACCTCTACTTTATCATAAGGAAATTGAGGCTTTCTGCAAATGATTTGATAAAACTTTTTACAAAAAAATATGGCAAATTCAATCCACTTATTATTCACAAAGCACTTGTTTTTTTTGAAGATGCTAACAATGAGCCTGATTTGATAATGATAAAAAAGACCGATTGGAGTAAGATAAAACAATATTTTATGTTCAATTTTGGAAAGTTAGATTAAGGCGGAGTATGAAGAAAAATCAGATAATTAAGAGAATTAAGTGGGATTATGAAGAAAAGGTAAAAATTCCTGAAGAATTTAAAATATATCTTTGGGAATACGATGAAACAGCACCCCTTGAAATTTTAATAAGAAGAGTTCTTAAATATGGCAATTTTGAAGAGATTAGGAAAATATATGAGTTATATCCTGATGAAGCATATAGGATTGCCTTTAAATATCCCGATACAAAAAGAGGAGTAAAATTTTGGATAAAGAGATGGAAAGACTCTTTGAGTTAGCCCTTAAGGTTCAAAAAATTTTCATAGATTTCTATCTCGCAGGTGGTACTGCAATAATGTTCAAACACAACCATCGAAAAAGCATAGACCTTGATTTTTTTAAAGAAAAGCCTTTTTCCTTTTTGAAGCTATCTTCAAAAGTAAAAAAATTTTTTAATGTCAAAAATGAAGAAAAAGGGGAGGATAACATTGATTTTTATATTGAGAATATAAGAGTCTCTTTTGTATATTTCCCCTTTAAAAACATCAAGCCTCTTGAAAAAATAAGGGGACTTAAGAAAGCCGATGACTATGATATATTTTTGAACAAAATCTATGTAGCAGGCAGAAGAATAGACCCGAAAGACCCCTTTGATGCAGCTTATCTTTATAAAACATACAGATGGGACAAAAATAAAATAGAGGCTGATTTTGAAAAAAAATTTCCTTTTCAATCTTACAAAATCTATCTCGGAGCCCTTTTAAACTTTGAAGACTACCCAGAACTGCCATATTGGATAAAAGAGACACTGGGGGAATTAGTATGAAAATAGTTTTCAATGGAGTTGCCCCTGTCAAACCGGACACCCCTCTAACTTATTATGCATCATCCTGTATTCCCTTGGTGATCTCATCTTAAGCCCCTTATGGGGATGGTTTATATTATAATCTTCAAACCACAAAGGCTGTAGGGGAGTATAATAAGAATTATGTCCATTAATGGATTGTTTAGGTAGTGGATAAAGTAAGGCTTAAATAGGATAACATAGGGAAATGAAAAAAAGAAAATTAAAGAAGAAGGATTTGGACAAAATGGGGGATTTGAATTTAGACAAGTTTTTGGATGAAATCTCGAAGATTGACTAAGACTGCTTAATAAGAAAGACAACTATTTTAATTACAAGAAATATCCTGAGCAGTTTTGGAAATATATTTACACAACCAATTCCTTTGGTTAAATCTGCTTTATATTAATTGAGCAATTTTTCGTGAAAAAATTTTATGGACAGACACAATTCTCTTGAGAAGTGTCACGACTTGAACGAGCACTGGTGCATTGTCCCTTCTCTCGATAACGGACATAATGACCCGTTGACGAGATGTCCCTATAACCCATCCAGTACTGACATGTTGCACAAACCTTGGCGTTTCTTGAAGTTTCACCCATAAATACCTCTTAAAGTTTGGGCCACTAATAGGTCAATACCTCAACTGTTACTGACCATTATGGCCTTGCCTATCTCCTGAGAGGATAGTTCCAGTTTAGCTCATCAAGTCTGCCAGCATGATGTCAGGGGGAAGTAAGGGGCACACAGTTCAGCAATTAATGGAGGGGGAAACTTAAAGTTAGGGAAATTTAAATTTTTATTTCCGAGGGTTCCAAAACCATGATATATCTGGGAGATTTTTGTTTGATTTCCTTATCTTTTGTTAAAAGAGGGACATCTTATTCCTCTGCTACATGAAGAATTATTGCGTCACCACCTTTAAGCGCCGTCTTTGCACATAGGATAGACGCCCTCTGTGCTACATCGAGATTAATATCCAACCAGTTGATACCTGGCATTTGAGATAGGTTTTTATAAATCTCATTAGCAATATTTTCAGAACCTGTTCTTCTTCGTAGAACACATGTTACTTCTACAAGCACAATCGAAGGGGATAATGCCTCTATCTCAAAAGTTAGTATTTTTTCAAAGATGGGATAACATTCATTATGAAATTTATCTTTGGGGTCTAAACTGCTTACAAAGATATTACTATCAAAAACTAATTTCATCTTTCTCGTTCTTTTCCAATATCTTCTACGCTATCTCCTCCTCGAGAGTACATTCCAACTCGATTTATTAATTCTCTTATGGTCTTTCGCCATTTCTCAATCTCAGCTTCATTTAAAAAAGGTTTTTCTTGTTCAAAGCCTTCCATTGATTTGAGTTTACTCTTCTTTAGATAAATCTCACGTTCTAATTGTTTAATTTCTTCAATAAGCTGTATCTTTTCTTTTTCTCCCATAAATTATCAGCCCCTTATCAGATTTATAAGTTTTGGTTTTATTATATCACATTATAAGTTCCATAATTGTAAAGGTCGAGAAGAAACAGTCAGAAAATCCCTTTAAACTTCAAAACTCTATCAACCCCTTTATCTTTTCAAGCCTCTTTTCTGGCAGGGGATGGTCTTCAAGGACTGCGTTTATAATCTTTCTGAAAACTCCTCTCCTTGGTGGAGCTCCTTTTAAGAGTTTTAAAAAGAAGGTCTCCCCTCCACGCTGGCTCAAGCCAGCCTTCTTGAGGGTATCTATGGCAAGGAGGTCTGCCTCTTCTTCCTCTGATTTATAAAGAGACTTCTTTGCAATATGAACAAGGGAGCTAATCAAAAAGGATGAAAAAGTTGAAATCTTAAAAGCCCAGAATAATAAGGAAAGGCCTGCCCTGCTTAATATCTCTGTCCAGACCCTTACAATACTATGTTCTTCTCTATGGTGGGCAAGTTCGTGGGCAATGGCAAAGTTTATCTCATCAGAATTAAATCTCTTTATAAAGTCCTCTGTAATCCCGATTGCCTTCCTCTCGCCTTCATAATAGGCAAAGGCATTCGGACCTTCTATCTCTAAGGTGCTGAAGACCCTTATCCTGTATTGCCACGGTTTTTCGCCAAGTCTCTTTATAAGGTCCTTTATGTATGACCTGATGGTTCTTTTGAAGACCCATCTCGATGACCAGTAAAGTAAAAGGCATGAAATAATTACCTTTAATGCAGTTAATAGATTTCCCTTAAAGATAAGATAAAGGCCTCCTGCGAGACCTCCAGTAAGTAATATCCTGCCAGTGTATATGTATTCATTCCCTATTCTCAACCTCCTCTCAAAGGTCTCTCTTGTTTTGGAAATAAACCTTAAAAGAATCAAGAAGCATCCTGTTAAAGCTATAATTTTTGTGTATATATAAAGGTCCTTTGGTTCGGTTATATGCCAGTATCTGAAAAGAGTTATGGTTAAAAGGAAAGTCAAAAATCCAGCAATAAGTTTTATCAGGAATGAAAAAAGAGAGTGTGTGAGTTTAAATCTGTTGTCAATAAGTGAGCCAGAAAAAAGGGTAAGGAAAAGAAGCACAGCACCTGCCATGTAGAATAGCCTCAGGTCGGGAAGGATAAAGGCAAGGGGGTTAATAATTAGAGGTGGTATGGTAAGGTCAAAGGTTTTAAGAAGAATTGCCTTTATGTTTACTGTAGGGTTTGGAAAAGGGAGAGATAAAAAGGTAAAAAATACAAGGAGTGTAGAAGGTATCACCTCAGTGGGGTCTTTGAAAAAGACTGTCTTTTTTGAAATAAGTGCAAAGGTAAAAGGAAAGAGTATAATGAATTCAGTCATGTTAATGAGGAATTCCTTGAAAGGGCCTCTTTAAGGTCATGGTTGAGTTGTTCCCTTAATTCCTGAGGTGCTATCACTTCTATATGGGGTATCCAGGAATAAATCCACCATTTTATCTCTTCAAGTCCAGAAACCCTGAAGGTTAGTTCAATAGAACCATCTTCAAAAATCTTCCTCTCTTCAGTAGGATGCCACTTTTCTTTCCTCATTATTACAGGTGCTATCTCTTTTGAAAACCTCACTGTTACAGTCTTTATCTCTCCTTCCCAGAGCCCCCAGCAACGGGATAGACTCTCTTTAAGGCTGAATCCCTCGGGCTTGAGAAACCCTGTTTTAAGGGTCTCGAGTTCTTTTATCCTGTCTGTTGCAAAAAGTCTGTAGTCTCCTCTCAGGTGACAGTAGGCATAGATAAACCATAGCCCATCGTAAAAGACAAGCCCATAGGGGTCAATCAGCCTCTCTGTAATTTCGCCTGTGTTAATAGCATGATATTTAATCCTGAGTTGTTTTGAGTCTATTACTGCCCTTGTTATCTCGTCAAGCCATCTCGAATCTCCTGTAGATGAAGTGATAAAATGAAAAACCTCTCTTGGTGTGTAGGCATGCTCCTTGTCCTGACAGATGTAAATCTTTTCAATTATCCCTTTAAAGGTCTTCTGAATATCCTTTCCACTTTTAGATATAAGGTCCATAAGACTGCTCAAAAGGGCTATCTCTTTTTTCTCAAAGGGTATAACCTTAAGGGCCCTTTCATTCTCAAATCTGTAGCCTCCAAGCTTGGAGTCATAAACAATGGGAACTATGCTGTAAAGGATGTTAAGGTATCTGTATATAGATCTTTCGCTTACCTCGCATACCTCTGAAAGGGTCCTTACAGAAGGTGCCTTGTCCTGCTCTATAAGATTTAAAATCTTGAGGATGTTTATCACCTTTTCTGTAATCCCAGCAGGTTTATCCCTTCTCTTGTTAAGGGAAGACCTTTTTATCCTTGGCCTCTTCATGTCTAATTATAGCATGTCTGGATTGACAGCAGTATGTCAGAGGGATAAAGGTTGATTAGCCTAAAACGACCCTTTAGTAACCTGTTAAAGGTTTAAACTCAATTCAGATTCACTCTCCCATTAAGCAAAAACCTCACAAATCCATACCACCGTTTCCCCCACAAAAAAACCCTTATTCTAAGAAAGACTACACCTTTGGCAACCACCGAACAGCTGGACTCCACTATATAATTGAAGTGAATTTTCTTAGACTTTTACACCAAAGGTTTAAGGGTGGCTCCATTATTATATATAATGATATATCAAGATATATCGTGATAGAAGATTTTTATCCCCAAATCGCACACCTATCAACTTATAAATGCCAGTACTGAATCCCCTGAAGGCTCTTATTACTAATACACATCTGTCCAAAATAAATTTTATATAGGGAGTCTCCAATAAGGTAGAATATTTGAGCATAATAAACATCCTTAAATGAGGTTCCCTATGAATAAGTATAGCAATATTTTTGGACAGATTCTACAGATATTTGGGGGTAGTTTTTCCATTGAAAGATTTTATGAAAAACAGTATCGTTTAGGGAGTATCAGTGTAATAACTAATACGGATTTAAATGCGAAAGAGGTATATGAACTTCTTAAAGGCAGGGTAGAAATAGAACAAAGTTTTGACACATTAAAAAATCTTCTACATGCAGACAGAGTATATTTGAGGGATGATTTAATGTTACAGGGGTGAATGTTTGTTAATTTTCTTAGTCTGCTTTATTATTACAGAGTATATATGAAATTAAGGGAGGCAGAGCTTTTAAAGAAGTATTCAGTAAAGGATTTAATAATTCATCTAAGGAGAATATACAAACTTAAAATAGATAATAAATGGGTTACATCAGAAATTCCTAAGACATCCAGAAAAATTATTGAAAAACTAAATTTCAATTTACATATTACTTAAAATTTGCAGTGTTACGGTTTAATTTTTCAATAAAATCATCATTTATGATTCCGCCGTTATATCTAGCAGGTTGTGAAAAACATCTGCTTAAAACAATTTTTGATTTTTTGCATAGTTATATTATAATTAAAAAATGATTGAAAATCTAACGAGTCTTTCGGCACCATTACTGGCACTTATGGCTGGTTTATTTACCTGGGGGATGACTGCCTTAGGCGCTTGTTTTGTTTTGTTTGTAAAAAGTGTAAACAGAAAACTTTTTGATACTGCTTTAGGTTTTGCAGCAGGTGTTATGATTGCTGCTAGTTTTTGGTCTCTTCTTGAGCCTGCCATTGAGATGTCAGAAAAATTAAGTATACCTTCATGGATACCTCCTGCAACTGGTTTTATATTAGGAGCAATATTTTTAAGGTTAATAGATATGGTATTGCCCCATCTTCATCTTCAAGCACCAATCAGTAAGGCTGAAGGAATAAAAACATCATTTAAAAGAAGCACTCTTTTAGTATTAGCAGTCACATTACACAATATTCCCGAAGGATTAGCAGTAGGAGTTTCTTTTGGAGCCTATGGAATTGACCCTGCTAATGTAACCCTACTTTCTTCAGTAATGCTTGCGGTAGGCATAGGAATCCAGAATATTCCAGAAGGTTTTGCTATATCAATGCCTCTTAGAAGCGAGGGATTATCAAAGAAAAAGAGTTTTATGGTTGGACAGATTTCAGGATTTGTAGAGCCAATTTTCGCATTAATAGGAGCTTTACTTGTTAATATTATGGAGATCCTATTGCCTTATGCACTGGGTTTTGCAGCAGGTGCTATGATTTTTGTTACTGCTGAAGAATTAATTCCAGAGTCACAAAGAAATGAAAACTCTGACATTGCTACAGCGGGATTAATCATCGGTTTTACCTTAATGATGATTCTTGATGTAGCTTTTAAATAAATACTTAAAAAATTCCGATAGAGGATTTTCCTTATTCATAAAACCTTAATCTTTCTCCTTCATCATCTCTACTACTGTCTAATAATTACTCAAATGGAATTAACTTACAAAAAAGCTCTACCAATGGAAATCAATAAGAATTATGATTAATTAAGAACAGAAAGAAAAGGAGGATATAAAATGGAAAGGGTGAATATAAGTAGCAAAGTAGAGGCAATTTTTACTTTTAAGTGGAAATCCGAATTCGGACTGCATGAGGAAAATTACTTCTGCAAAATAAATGTTTGGAGAGACTTAGACTTACTTCCAGAAAAATTAAAGGAACAATTAATGGGAAGGGAAAATGGCGAAACTTTTAGTGTTTTTTTTAAAGGTGGAGAACTCTTCCCTTATTCATACGAAAACATTATAGAAGTTGAAAGCAAGCAGTTTAATCCTCCAAAGCCTTTTAAATTGTTAAAACCAAGATTGGGAAGATTTTATCCATTAGGTTTTTTCCAAGGATTAGCTGGAGTCTTTTCTGCTAACTGTAGTCCAGCAAGAATTATTGAAATTGATAATGAAAAATCAAAATTGACCATTGACACAAATATCCCAATTGCTAAATATGATGTAGATTTAACAATTTTTATTAAAAAGATTGTGAAAAAAATATATGATATTGGAGGAGAATGCAAAAACTGGTGTTTATTGCCTCTTGAAAACGGTCCTGGCATGCAAGTAAGATTTGATGGAATAGCGACTGATTTTGAGTTTGATAATCCAGAAAGGTTTAAACGGGAAGATGAAACTGAAGACAGTATTTTTTATAAAGAACCGAGGATAACAACTCATATAGATTCTCAATGTAATGAAAATTTAATTGAGCTTTACAATAGAATTTTGCCCATGGAAGGTAAAGTGCTTGATCTTATGAGCAGTTTTCAGTCCCATTTCCCTGACAACAGAGAATTTTATGTGATCGGACTTGGTTTAAATGATGATGAAATGAAACAAAATAGAAGTCTTAATGAATGGGTAATTCATGACATAAATAAAAATCCTGAGCTTCCTTTTAATGATAAAGAATTTGATGTTGTTGTCTGTGATTTATCCATTGATTATATTACCAATCCATTTGATGTTGTAAAAGAGATAAGGCGAGTACTTAAGCCCGATGGAGTTTTAACTTTTAGTTTTTCAAATCGTTACTTTCCTCAGAAGGTAATAAAACTCTGGATTGATTTACATGACTTTGAAAGGATGGGATATGTTTTAGAAATTTTATTAAGAAATGGAGGCTTTAAACAATTTCAAACTTTCTCCTATAGAGGATACAAAAGACCCTATGATGATAAATACTTTGGATGTACTTTTTTATCAGATCCTCTTTATGTAGTTTATGCGAAGAAAGCTTAAGGGAAGTATTGCTGTCATAGGTGGTGGAATAGCTGGTGTATGTACTGCTGCGTTTTTAAAAAGAAGGGGCTACGATGTAATTTTGTTTGAAAAATCAAAAGCTCTTGGTGGTTGCGCTGGAAGTTTTCATAGAAACCAATTTAGATTTAACATTGGTGCTACAACAGTTGCAGGATTACTTCCTTCTTTCCCAGTAAGAAAGATTTTATCCGCTTTCAATTTACTTGATGAAATCAAATTAAAAAATCCAGGACTTGTTGTGCATACAAAAAGAGGCACTATAAAAAGATATCAAGATTTGAGTGAAACTATTGAAGAAATAAATAGATTTTACCCGTATAAGAAAAATAAAGAATTTTGGAGGACAGTATATGAGGTTACCATAAAAGTTCTATGTCATGATTATTATTGTAATTTTAATAACATTTTTACCGGATTTAAAACTTTTTGGAATATGAAAAAGTTAATAATTAATAATTTCAGGCATTTTCTTCTACCAGCAGAATTAGGATTAAGAATGTTTTTTAGTAAAATTGACAGAGATTATTATGATTTTATGGACAGTCATGTTAAGATTGTAGCCCAAAGCAGTATTGATAAAGTAAATTTTCTTACTTTGCTGTTATCATTAGGATATCCTTTTACAGGTATTGGTTATCCTAAATATGGTATGGGAAGTCTTATTAATAAAATAGCCAAGCAAACTCCATATTTTTTAGAAACTCCTGTAAAAGAGATAAAGAAACTTTCCGATGGATATCTTATAGATTGCTATATTAGCAAGCGAAAATTTAACAACATTGTAATTGCCTGTCCTATTTTCGAAAATATGCAGATATTGAAAGATATAAGTATGAAAAATTATTTCTCTAAATTCCTAAAACTTCTTTCTGATAATTCAGCGGTGGTAGTTTACGGAGTTTTAAAAGATTTTATATCAGATGATACTTTTAATCTTATTATAAATTCAGAAATATTACCAGATACCTCCTCAAGATATCTTTTTGTCTCTTTTGAAGACCCCATTGTTATAAATGGTGAACAGTATGTGACATTTACTGTTTCTACGCACACTTCTACATATTATTGGTCAAGTTTAAGCAATGAGGAATATAATAATAAAAAAGTCATGCTTGAAAAAAGAATTTTGGATATTGTCAAAGATACCTTTAATATTGATAAAAGCAAAATTATTTTATCTTTTAGTGCGACTCCTGAAACTTTTTATAAGTATATTAATAGAAGAAGCGTTGGTGGAACACCTGTAGAAATTCAAAATCCCTTCTGGAAAATTCCTTCAAATTTTACTCCTTTTAAAGGAGTCTATCTTGTCGGAGATAGTTTTTTTTCTTATCAAGGCTGGATCGGAATCTCATTAGGGATATTAAATTTGTTGAGAGGATTAAATGAAAAAATTTGAACTGCATATAACATGGAAAGACTGGATTTTCATTATCTTCATTGCAGTTATTTTTTCCTCATTAATCTCAGCTCTTATTTATGAAAGCTTTAATTCGTCCTTAATAGATGGAATAATTAACGGTGCTATTTTAGGTTTTTGTCTTGCTCTTTTTTCATTCTCTTTTATAAACATAAACAATAAGTTTATTCTTCCCAGAATTAAAAGTCCTTTTGTATGGTGGATAGTTTCAGCTTTCTTTTCTTTTATGGCTGGAATGACAGGATTTTTTTTAGCTTTTATCATTAATCGTGCCTTTAATTTAGTTATACCTGATAAAGTTATTGAAAGAATAGAATTTTTTGCAATAATATCAGGAATTCTAAATTATATTGTAGGGCTTTTAATTTATCTTTTTGTAAACATGAAATCAAAAAAACAAGAACTTGAGATTTTAATCCTGGAAAGTAAACTATTATCTTTAAATAGCCAACTAAATACTCACTTTTTATTTAATACTATAAATAGCATAATTGAGCTTATGAAGTTTGACACGACAAAGGCAGAAAGGTCTTTTATTAAACTCAGTCAATTTTTAAGAAAGGTTTTAAAAAATAAGGATTTATTCACAGTTCAGGAGGAGCTTGAAAATGTAAAGAACTATATAGAACTTGAGAATATTAGATATGGAGGATTAATAAGTTTGAAGATAAAAAATGAAGAAGAATTTTTAAATGAATTAGTGCCGAAATTTTCAATTCAGTTAATTGTTGAAAATGCTATTAAACATGGGTTTCAAAGGAAATCTTTAAATATAGAAATTATTTTTGAAAAAATAGACAACATAATGAAAATTTATGTGATAAATGATGGTAAAATTCCAGAAAGTATAAATTTTGGAACAGGCTTAAGTAATCTCTCTAAGAGAATGAAACTTTTATGTAATGGTAGAATTGAATATAAAACAAATCAAAAAACGGTTTTTACACTTATTATGCAAAAATGAAAGTTCTTATAGTAGATGATGAACCTCTTGCAATTTCAAGATTAAAGAGTCTTCTGTCTGAAGCAGGAGTATCAAAGATAAATATTGCCAATGATGCAAAGGAATCATTATCAATTATTGAAAAAAATCCTGATATAGAAGTTGCCTTCTTAGATATAAAAATGCCTGGAGTTTCCGGGCTTGAGTTAGCCTATAAAATAACTTCTATTAATGATAGAATATTTATTGTTTTTCAGACTGCCTATGAGGATTATTCACTGGAAGCATTTAAAATAGGGGCTATAGACTATATTCTTAAACCCTATACAGAGGAGGATATTAAAAGGGTTTTAGAGAGAGTTAAAAAGTTTCAAAGTAGAGAAAAGGATATTAAATTAATGGTAAAGAATATGAGAGGTATTTATAAAATTATTGCTACTGATGATATTTATTATATAAAGGCAGAACTTAAGGATTCTATTATAAGAACCAAATATGAAGAAATTTATTATCCTCTTTCTATCTCAAAATTTGAAGAAAGATTAAAGCAATACGGATTTTTCAGAATTCATAAATCTTTTCTAATCAATATTAATAAAGTATCAAAGATTGAATCTACTTTTCAAAGTAAATTAATTTTCCATTTTGAAGGAATAAAAGATAAAATTAAAAGCAGTAAAGAAGGGGGGAAGCATTTTAGAGAGAATTTTAAGCCTTAAAAATGCCTAAATTATGAACGGGCAATTAAGTTTGTATCACATTGATACAGCATATATTTGCTTTTTCATATTGATAATTTTTTTATTTAGGATAAAGGGATGTTACAGAAATAAAGGTCTGTTAATTTTATTATTCTGCTTAATTATTAGAGAGTATATATGAAATTAATGAGGGCAGTCCCTTTAAAGAAATATGCTGAATTTATTTATATTTCTGTTAAATGAGAACAAGTTTGATAGGGGAAATTAAACTATGATGGAAGGTTTATTAGGAATATTTTTAGCATTTTTAATTTTTATTTTGGTGTTATTTTTTGTTAAAAGGAAGCCTGATCAAAAAGTTGCTCTTGAGATTAAAAACGCTATGAAATCTTTTGGATTTATAAATTTAGAGCCTTCAAATCCCAAAATTCAGGAAATTAGAGAAGCCTTCAGATTAATTGCTCCTTATCCAGTTTATTTGGAACAGGTATTTCATAGAATTAAGGACGATTTAATTATTTGCTGGTTTAGTAAAAGTACAGAGAGCAATGATAATGCTTTGGTATCGGTACTTACTCAAAAAATCAGAACTTCAAAATGGATTCTCTTTAATCTTACTTCTGTTAAGGGCAAGATTGGTAATATAATTAAAAAAGGCTATGAATTATCTCTTTTATCTTTGAATTTTACTAAAGTTAACAACTATTTTTGGGGTCAATCAAATAAGAATTTTACTCTTTTTATTAATAAAAATGAGCCTGTACCCTCCTTTACAAACGAATTTTTCAATGTTCTCCAGCAATGTGGGGATGTTATAATTAGATCATCGGGAACAATTATTTTAATAGAGAGAATTTCAGCCACTAAAGATGAACCATGGGAACAGGAAGCAAAAGATCTTATTCGTATAACACAATTGTTAAAGGATTTGTTTTAATTAAAAAATATCATAATAAATAAAGCGTTACCTCTGTTTTGTTCTTTTAACAAGCTGTTCTTTTTTTGATTTTGCATTAAAATGAATTATGAGATTTCTTAAGGCGACATTTCTAATAAGATTAAACAGAGTTGTTGTCAAGGGGCAAAAGACATTAGAAAATAAGGAAGGAGATTCTTCGCCTTCGGCTCAGAATGATAGAAAAGACATTCATAATGACAGAAAGATGCTCGGATGCTGTCTATATTTGTCACCCTGACCATGAGCGAAGCGAATGGGAAGGGTCTCCTCTTTTTTTGTTATTATAAGGGGACTTAATATCCCTAAGCGAAGGGATTACAAAATAGTCCAAAACATAATTTTCTATCGGCAACTTAAGGTTTTAATTCTCCTCTTGACAGTGAACGATAGTTCAATTATAATATTTTTATTATGAATAAAGATTTATTATTTAAAGAACGAGTTGACAGGTTAAAGCTTTTTTATAATCAAACAGGCAGGATGCCTTCTTATTCAGAGATTACAGAAATATTGGGTTTTAGTTCTAAAAATGCGTCATTCAAGTTTGTTGAGAAACTTATCAGAGCTAACATTGTTGAAAAGGATTCAAAGGGAAAACTTATTCCAAAAGCCCTTATAAATCCTGTAAAAGTATTAGGAGTAGTTGAGGCAGGCTTTCCATCCCCTGCGGAAGAAGAACTTCTTGATACAATTTCTCTTGACCGTTGGTTAATAAATAATCCTGTTTCAACCTTCATGCTTAAGGTTACCGGTGATTCCATGATTGAGGCAGGAATAATGCCTGGAGACTATGTGCTTGTTGACAGGGCAATTACTGCCAAAAATGGAGATGTTGTTATTGCTCAGGTTGATGGACAATGGACAATGAAATATTTAAATAAAAAAGGAAAAGAAATTACCCTTATTCCTGCAAATTCAAAATACACTCCTATAAAACCAAAAAATGAACTTAAGATAGCAGGTGTTGTAAAGGCTGTTATAAGGAAACTTAAATGAATGAAAGACCAATTATACTGCATGACTGGATTAATGCAATACTACATGTTGATGCAGATGCCTTTTTTGCTTCTGTAGAACAGGCAGTAAATCCCTCTCTTAAAGGTAAACCTGTCATAGTTGGGAAAGAAAGGGGAATTGCAACAGCAGTAAGCTATGAAGCAAAGGAAAGAGGAATAAAAAGGGGAATGATGCTCTGGCAGATAAAAAAACTATGTCCCGATGCAATAATTATTTCCTCAGATTATGAAAAATACTCCCTTTTTTCAGTAAGAATGTTTGAAATACTAAGAAGATTTTCTCCTCAGGTAGAAGAATACTCAATAGATGAAGCCTTTGTTGACCTTACAGGACTAAGAAGGGTTTATCACAGTTCCTACGAAGAAATAGGCATGAAAATAAAGAAGACAATAAAAAGGGAACTTGGTATAACTGTATCAATTGGAATAAGTCTTACGAAAGTGCTTTCAAAAATAGCATCAAAGTATAAAAAGCCTGATGGTTTAACTGTGATACCAGGAAGAAAGATACATCTTTATCTTAAAGAACTTCCAATAGAAAAAATATGGGGTATAGGAGCAAATACTTCAGCCTATTGTGAAAAACTTGGAATAAAGACAGCCCTTCAGTTTGCAAAGTCTTCAGAGGAGTTTATAAAAAAACACTTCTCAAAACCCTTTTATGAGATATGGCATGAACTAAATGGAAGGATGATTTATCCTGTAAATCCTGAACCAAAAAGGAGTTATAAATCAATAAGCAAGGCGAAAACCTTTACTCCTACAGAAAAAAAGGAGGCAGTATATGCCAATCTAATAGAAAATCTTGAGAATGCCTGTTTTAAAGCAAGAAGATACGGAGTTTGCACAAAGAAAGTAATCGTATTTATAAAAGCACAGGATTACACAGACAGCGCCTGTGAAATAAAACTTTCCCATTATACGAATTATCCAGAAGATTTATTTCCTCTCATAAAAGAAGCCTTTGAAAGGATTTATAAAAGCGGAATTACTTACAGGCAGACAGGAGTGATTTTACTTGACCTTGTATCTGTTCATATTAAACAGAGGTCATTATTCGAAAATCCTGTGAAGGCAGAGAAAATTGAAAAACTTTATAGTGCCTTTGATGAACTTAAGATAAAATTTGGGAAAGATATAATAATGCACGGTGCTACTTTAAACAGAAATGAAAAAGAAGATAGAAGACAAAGTTTAGGGATACCTCTATGGAATGTGGAGGTTTAAAAATGAAAGTAAATTTTGATAGATAAGAAAACTTTATTTTGCTCATAAGAGATTTTTTACTCATCTGTTAGGTTTTCAAAGTTAAAATATTTTAAATTAAACAAAGGAAATGGCTCATTTTTTAAAATTAGTTTTACTATAAATACAATTAACGATTAACAAGGTTAAGTTATTTACTAACTTTTGTTATTTAGATTCCAGATATAGTTATCCTATTTCTTCTTGTAAAGAATGTTTATCTTTAGATAGGAATTTACAAAATATCCGTGCTTACTTGACATTTTTTTATAATTATTACATAATTCTAATAAATTAAATTTAGGAGGCATATAGATGAAACTGAGCGAATATTTTGAGAATAATAAGGGTATAGGTGTATTAGCAACTGCAGATGATAAAGGCGTTGTAAATGTTGCAATTTATGCAAGGCCTCATTTTATAGATGAGGAAACTGTTGCTTTTATTATGGCAGACAGACTCAGCCATAAAAATCTTGAAACCAATCCCTATGCTGCTTTTCTTTTCAAAAAGGAAGGAGAAGGCTACGAGGGTAAACGTTTATATCTAAAAAAGATTAAAGAGGAAAAGAATACTCCATTAATTGAAACATTAATAAAGGAAAGGGGATATAAAGCACCGCATTTACACCCAAGTGAAACAAAATACCTTGTATATTTCCATATAGAAAAAATATTGCCTCTTATAGGAAGTGATAAGTAATGCATAATCATCAAAAAAGACCAAGTGCACGAGCTTTTCTTACTAATCTTCATGTCCCAATGCCTCTATGGAAAAAAATCTGGCTCCTTATCAGAAATAACACAAAGAAAATAATAACTTTCAGTAATTGTTGCGGTCACCCTGGTGAGCCCGGATGCTGACAAATTAAAAAAGATTAGTTCACCGGTTGGTGATCAGTTTTAATTAAGAACTAACAAAAAATTAAGAAATATAAAGGCGAACGAGGGATGTCTCTTCAGAGAAGATAAAATATTTATTTATAGGAGGGAAGTATTTAAAGATCTGAAATCAAGGGGTCTTGATAGCAGTTCAGTAAGACTTGGTGTAATGGATGGATTAACAGGACTGCAAGTAGTGTTTAAAGAGGAATTCCCGAATGCTAAGATACAGAGGTGTCAGGTACATGTAGCGAGGAATATACTTGCAAAGGTTCCTCAAAAATTGAAGAAAAAAGTAGCAGATGATTTGCGTTCAATATTTTATGCATCATCAAAGAAGAAAGCAAAAGAATTTACAAAATCTTTTATAGAAAGATGGGGTAAGGAACTGCCCTCAGCGGTTAAATCACTGAAAAATTCAATAGAAAGTTGTCTAACTTTTTTTAATTTTCCGGAGCAGGAATGGATATCGCTTAGGTCGCCTTATATAATAGAAAGGCTGAATAAAGAATTTAAGCGGAGGACAAAATCTATGGAAATAGTTGCGGGAGAGACATCTTGTTACTTGCTACTGGCATTAATATCTTTAAAAATGGAGATGAGCTGGAGACATACAAAAATAGGCAAGGTACATCCTAATTTGCCTTTCTATAAAAAATTTACACAAGTATGTTGACACTACCCATTTTTTTTTGCAAACCGAGAAAACTTCTTCAATAAATCATCAAATACTGCTTTGTTAAGTAACTCTTCCTCCCTGCCTAAGTTGCATATAATCTTGTGCCTCGGTTTTCCATTACAGTCCCTGTAACTATACACAAGCTGTAAATAATAAACTGGCTTTTCCTTGCTCCCCCCTTTTGTTCTTCTTATAAACATTTAGAACTCCTTAAGTTTTTACTACATAATATACCAAAAAATTATATATTTGTCAATAATTAAAAAGTTAATCTAATACTTTAATGTTACTACAAAAATAAAAAAAGATAAGTGGCGAAAAAATTTTTTTCAGAAAAATCAATAGATTATAAAAATGAAGAGCCTAATTTTATCCTTTAGCTGTCAAAGTCAGGAGAAAGTTTCTTTTATTTTGATTATTACAAAAAAATGTTACAGTATTTTTACAAGATTGTTAAATTTAAATTAAATTTTCCAATCTTTATACCCTTGAAAATTTTAACAAAAATTTAACTTTACTTT